>Ga0126342_10002593_pt1 | contig 28509 bp, 26 predicted proteins | sample Cyp1metagenome_FD_92528 | JGI IMG/M metagenome (GOLD analysis project Ga0126342, IMG submission 92528) | Coral microbial communities from Lord Howe Island, Old Settlement Bay, Australia - Cyphastrea 1 metagenome | ecosystem: Host-associated > Invertebrates > Cnidaria > Coral ... | reverse complement strand
GATTTTTCTTTGATCCACTGGCAAACTGTTGGGCACAGGAGTGGAAATATGACGTGGTCCAAAGTGTGACTTGCCAAACCAATAAAGATTAAAGATTAAAGCTGAAAGCTAGGGTGGTTCAAGAATGAACCGGACTTAGTCAAGACCCACATTTCAAACAAATGTTGGCAATACTACTTTGATGACAAGCCCTAGTTTTTCAATTGGGGGTGTTTTTTTAAACCTTCTGGGGGGTTAATACGAACCTGGCATTGGTTTAATAAACATTTAATATCCCCTACTTCAGAGGCTTAGATCCCCTGAATTTCGCTGCTGAGATCCGTCATCAATTAGATCATCCCACGTTTGCTGCTTAAACGATGACGAAATGTAGCAACCCACCAACATGTATCGGTTTAAGAATCATATGATTATAATAGCTTATATTCGGGTTTCTTAAAATGAGGGATGCCCCAAACCACAGGTTTCATTACTAAGTCATATGGTCATTCATGACTTGGATGATTTGGGTGTACCCTTATAACCCATGACTTGGAAAATCTCCAACTAACCAACAAGGCCCGGCCAATGGGGCGATTTTCAATGGCTGCCACCCGGCACCGCTGAAGCCCCACGCCAAGCATCAACGCCAACAACGTCACCACGGCCACCAGGCTGCGTCGCGACGTGACTTCCGGCGGAAGATGCGGACAGAGGCCGCCGACCTTGGAAAATCATAAAGAATCCCCTAGGAATGATGGGAAGAACCATGGAAAAAGACCATTAAACACATGGAGGTTTATGGCTGGGAAAATATGGGGACATCATTTATAAATGATCTTTTTTAATGGGAAATCCGCTTAATAAAGAAATTGGGGGTTTACTAACAAAAAACCTGGTTTACATTATTCAATTATATAGTATAAATTAGTTGCTTGTCCAGTTGCTTGACCGACCCAGATGCTCCAAGCGACACTCTTGGCCATGTAATCACCAATGAGCAAAGCGAAGGCCACACAACTTAGGCCCGTGTCCACCAGCCTCGCTTCGTCGACGGCTGCGGCCATGGTGAAAGCGTTTTTATTCTTTTTGAGCACGTGTCAATTTTATAGGGCTTTTGATATGTTTTGATGGAATAGAATCATAGAATCCATAAATCCATAGAAACATATCAATCCATATATATATATATATATGTCATATAAAATCACAAAAAATATATAATCCATAAATATCCAGGTCCATATAATCCATAAATGCGAATTTTCAATGAATGGAAAGGAGCTGCCTTTTTCGTATCAATCACCTGAATGTCGTGCGACTGGTGCCTTTGAAAACACAGCAGATGTTTGATTTTCCAATGTTATATCTACAATGTGGGGCCCCCAAGATATCTAAGTTGATTTATAACTCCAATAACTATGGTTTATGGTACTTACAACTATAGTTACTGGGGCTTATAAACATTTATAAACCAACTTATAACTGGGGGGCCTCACATTGTACCAAAAGTTATGGAAAATGGGTGACTGTTTGGTGGTTGAGCCCTACCCCTCTGAAAAATGATGGAGTGAAAGTCAGTTGGGATGATGAAATTCCCAATATACGGAGAAAAAACATGTTCCAAACCACCAAGCAGGTGATTTATAGTTGGTTTACCTGCTTACCTATATAACATGATGATTTTCCAGTTCGCTATGTGGCTGTTTACCAGAGGGTAACCCCAGCTTTGTCATTGCGGGAATTTACAGAACCTCCAACTGATGGGAACCGCAACGATGGGAACCGCAACTGAGGGAATTGGCTCCACCGCTCCCGCTCCCGCTCCGCCCATGGATCAAAATCACCTCGCCAAATGGATGGTTTCTTCGTCTTTCATCTGGTTGCTGGTGCAATAACCATCTTGAAAAATGATGGAGTTCGTCAATGGGAAGGGTTATCCGATTATCCCAATATATTATGGAAAATAGAATTCATGTTTGAAACCACAAACCAGATGATGATGATGATGATGATGATGATGAAGATGTTGGTGCTCATGTCCTTGGTGAAACAAATCCAAACCACCAACCAGTCATGCAAAAAAACATGGCAAAGTGTGTGGATCCTCCAGTTGGACCGTTGGACCCATCCCCACTTCCCCACTCAAGAGATCGACTGTCGTAGACCTCATGGGGAGACCTGGTTTGAACCGACCGAATTTTGTCATGGGACGGAACATCAATCATATCCGAAAGCACCAGTTCCGGGGGGCTTTTTGGGAAAAAGATCCTCGAAGTTAGTAACTTCCCCCAAAAAAACCTAAAACTGGATCGCGAGGCATTTTGGTCGGTTTATCTCCCGATTCTTCCTTGCTCTCAATCTCTATTTTCCTTAGCAAACACACATTCTTGCTTAGTGAAACACGTTCATTAAATCGCCACTCTGGGTCTGCGGGCCACCATGGATATGGATCTATCCGAAAATAGGGCACCCATCAAATCCATGTTGTGCGAAAATTGGCATTTTGCCTCCCCATGCCTCCCCTATGTGTTTGGAGTATTTTTAGATGTTCTTCACCCCAAAATGTGTGTTTCTTAAAATGGGGGAGCCCGGGGAGCCCGAAACCATGGGGGTTTTCATTGGGCCAAAGAACACCACCATCTCCACGAAGAAGGTGCTCTGAGGTCCGATGGTTTGCTCCCAGAGTCGCGGCAGAGTCTCCTTCGAAAAAATGGTGAGGTTAGCAAGGAAAAAGTGGTGGATTTAGCCTGGATCTGGGTGGATTTCGCTTATTTTCGCCCAGAAACATGTGATATCACCCATAGGATCCATGTATGGTATATATGCTAACATTTGGGGTATATTGATGGTAAATGTTACCATATATGGCATACATGGATCCTATGGGATCATGAGATGTTTCATAGATTTTGCTGAGAAAACTATGGATTTCGTGTTTTGGCCAAGAAAACTGGGATCTTGATCCAACAGGTGTTTCCATCATCCGAATCAAAATCTGGGCGATGCAGCCAAGCTTCGGAATTGGTTAAGTGAGCACAGTAGCCAAGGAAGAAGAAAGACACCGCGCACAGTGCTCCACAGAGCAACAGGCCCAGAATGGCCTAGAGACAGAAAGGCGAATCAATGTACAGCTGTACATTGACGAACACTTGTGGAACATCCTGGAAAATGATCTATGAATGGTGGATCTGCATCGACTTCTTATGGGAATTTCCATCCTTCAAATGCTGGCTTTACTTTGAACATGCCAATACCGGTCTCATCACTTGGATGTGCATCCCAGGAATCCTAAGTGGATAAGAATTTCAGAACCCAGTTCAGTTCGTGGGATATACCGGTAACCCAATTCTTAACCTGGGTTATTAATAACTCATACTCATTCGGATGCCGTGGGTCAAAACTATCAAGCCTCCAACATGGATGGTATCCTGGCGTGACCTGTCTCCCTGTCTCCCATTGGATGTCATTGGTAACCCCAAAAACCAATGCAGAAAAGTCAATTCCTTATCGTGGTAGAACCAAATCTACCCTCCGGTAATCAAACATGGCTTGCTGGAAAATAGACTATGTACAGATTCTAGATGCCTTTCCTAGCGAAAAATACCTCCATTTGTAGGGAATTGTCCAGCTGGCCATGATTACCAGATAAGCCCCCTGGAAGTTGAATGCTGACTCCCTGATATCCAGGACACCCAAACCTTAGCTATAAATCTACCCGGTTACGCCACGTGGCAAGAGCCGGAGAAGCGGCTTCCGCCACGGCGCGGGGCAAGGTCAGCATACCGATGCCCACCAAGGACCTAGAATTTGGATGAGGAAGTCAGGGCTGTTTTGATAAGGATATGTTTTTTCCAATGAAAAATAGTGAAAATGGAACTTTAATGTGATTCAATGAGCAGAAATTGACATTTTTTCATAGAATTTGGCATGCTTTTGATTGGTGGTTTCAAACCAGCGGGGATCGTGTGGATCCTCATCCCAGTATGAAACATGTTGAAGACATAAAGAATCGTCTGACACCACGCATCAGATAGATGTTATAAACATAGCTGCAATTTATGGGATTTAAAACATGATTAGATGAAGGTGTTATAGATGAACAAGAAGTGTCATGTAACAAGAATAAGGATTGATAGCTTGATTATACGGTCCTCATGCCAGCCATTGAAACAAACACCCAACAGTTGGGAGCCACCCCAAAAAAAAACAATACGTTGCACGAACAGCTTCCGCTAACCTGGCAACGGAAGCCAAAGGGTAGTGGGTTTTGATATATGGCAGTGTGTCAAAACCTTGTACCCCTGGTGAACCCCAAAATAGCTGGTAAATGGATGTTCATCCCACTAAAAATGGTATTAATAGGTATTGATCCATAGCCATATACTTGGGTGATTGGGTGCAACTGGGGGTTCAGACTCCAGTTGCAAACACTTGCCACATATGATGGGACTTGTATGTCTTGAAGCATGGTAAAATGCTATTGGAACACACACTTTTTCACGCCTGCGACCCAAAACAATCAACTTGTTATGGGGCCGGCCATCATGGACATTCAATCATATTAATAATATTAATAAATGTATATAAATGGATATAAATGGATATAAATTGGATATAAATGGATATAAATGGATATAAATGGATATAAATGGATATAAATGGATATAAATGGATATAAATGAATATAAATGGATATAAATGGGTTGAGAAGTGAAGATCTTGATATTACATCGCACATTTCCTCTGGTAAACTAACATACATAGGTATTGAAAATGGCCATTTACAGTGGATTTACCCGCGAAGAAAAAAAGGTGGTGTTCCATAGTTATGTGAGTTTACCAGAGGGTATCCATACATCTGGGCAAATTATAATAATTCACTAATCTGAATTAAGGCCATTTGGGGATGATTCCCCTTACTAATCATGATTTCCAGTGAGGTCGTAGTGAGGTCGTTATAATTTACCCAGATACATATCTTATCTTCATTTGGCAGGCTCTGAGGCTCTGGACTTGGTGACATTTGCCACAGATACCCAGAATGACGAAGCCTCCCCAAGAACCACCTTGGAGTCAGGCTTCTTCCCCAGTCATGGGGGTAGCCCCCCAAAAATGGATGCTGGCTATTTCATGGAAAATCCGAAAACATCCAAACTGGATGAGAACTCAAATTACCCAAATGGAACCACTGGGATCGTTCTGGAGAACTGGCGTGGCGTTTATCTAGCACCTATTTGTTTGAGCACCAATCAGCGTGGTTAAATAATCCAAGTTCACTTAAGTTCTATGAAAAAAAACACTTCTCATAAAATCATACATCCATTTAAGTGATGGCTAAAAAAATATGACATATCTGTAACCAAATGTGGCAACTGAGAATCCACCGTTGTTATTTTGTTCCCAGTCACTGGAGAGCTCGTCGTGGTCCCATCGGATTTCTCTGAATCCATCCTGCCGTGACGGAAAAAGCCGAGTTTTAAGGTAATTCAATGGATTTATGGGAAATGTATGGGAAATTTCAAGGGAAACTCTGATCTTTACTCCCAATTCTATGGCTTTTCTCGATTTTTGGTAGTGGCGGTGTGGACCCACAATTCTATCAGTCACTCGGTACGATCGAAGCTACACGGATCCGCTTGAGTTGTAATCCCCCACGAAACATCACATAAACCGTCCCAAATATGTGTACCCTCTGGTAAACATTGGTAAACTAACAGTTTGCTATTGAAAATGGCCCAGTCGAAATAGTTGATTTACCGAACTTAAAGATTGTGATTTTCCATAGCTTTTTGTAAACGTTTACCAGATGGTAAATCCCTTACCAAACCATGGTTTATGAAGGGTGTTTAACTTGAGGGAAAAGGTATTAGTTGGTTGTGCATCCGTTAGATTCCGTTTGGGACGCCTCCAGAGAAAATGACTTTTTGCCTCAGTGGACCGTAGTCCCACCAGTGGACAAATGGCTGTCGATGGGATGTCAAAAAAAAACTTTTAAAAGGCAATGATATTATAATTATAAATATTTAATTTTGGATTGTTTTTTTGGATTCATTAGATCTTTATTCAGATTATATAATAATTGATCATTTATTTGAACATGATACTTACAACTTGATGTACCCCAGAAAATGATATTTATTGAGAAAACCCCAGTATCTCCCTCCAAGATCATCGATCTTTTATGCCCCCTCCCAAAATATGAAAACACATTAATTTACATTGGTGATCCCCAATGAACATCTGGGGTAGCCATTGAAGGTGAATTGTCAGCTGGCTAGACCTGATCGCATGACGTGGGATGATCCTAACCTGCGGAACGGTCCTCTGTTGTTGCAGGAGCACTGCGTATTCTGGGACGTAGGAGTCATCAAGGCTTTCCTCCACGAAGCCACGGCGGATAGATATGTTGCTGTTGTGTCATGTTTAAATTACAAGGTACCTGGCCTGGTAAACAGCCACATAACTATGGAAAATCACCATGTCGAATGGGAAAATCAACTATTTCTATGGCCATTTTCAATAGCTATGTTAGTTTACCAGAGGGTAAGACATGATATTGCTTGGTACTTCGGTACTTCAAGAGGATTGACCCATTTTGAAATCAGTACAAATTCAGCTATAGGCTATAGGCCAACCAATGGGCATAGCTCCCACCAGGATCATCAATGCTTCTACTTGAAGTTGTTTTTCGACATGTCAAAGCGTCTTCTCAAAAAAACACATCGCAACATTCGTTCTCAGTTTAACTCGAAATAACAAATTGTTGTACTGTAACTAGATTCCCACTCGGATTGTTTTTGATTTGGTCCAGTGTGTGATGTCTAGAACCAACTCAAAACATCTTAAAACTAAAACCTATATATATATACACTGTATATACATATCACTGGTTCAACTAAGAACTAATTTTGACGATGCCAAATAGGGGGTTGGAAGATCGGATATGTCTCTTTGGCAATCGAACATGGAAACTGCTTCATTTAGTTCGACGATTCCCCCAGCGATTTTTCCCTGCACAAAACAGGGACTTTCCAGCCAGAAATGTCGGATCAGCGAAGGGTCAGTTTTCCAGTTCCACATTATGGGGACGGGTCAAAACCTATTTTTTCCATGATTTGGGGCGTTATTAATTCACATCCATTATATAACCATATATAACCAGCTATGACTTAGGGACTTAGTTTGAGCACCAGGGTTTTGACTCAGTTCGCCACATAGGAACTTTGCCTCATCAGATTCCAGACCGGCAGCGAAGCTGCTGGCGAAGCAATATTTGTCCAACCTGGCAGTGGTTCCATGGGTCCTCCAAAACATATTTCATGGAATCGAGAGGGGGGTCTGGTGGGGGAGGAGGATCTGAGCTTGTCATTTAAGCTCCTGATAAGGCTGGGAAATGATAAACCCCCTATTAAGGACCTATTAAGGTCTTATTAAGCCTTATTAAGGGCTTGTTAAGGCTTATTAAGGGGTTTTCCTTTAAGGCCTTATTAAGGTCTTATCCCCCATGGATAGCTGAACTTCCTTATCCATTGCTTTTCCAAAGCAATGCGTGATTTGAGCCACAACCCAGAAAAAAGGAAATTTTGATTTTTGCAGTGCTTGCGGTGCGTGTTCACCATGTTTCCTCAATTTTAGCAAGTTTGGGGATCTGAGGTCCTGAGGGGTCTTTTTTTTTTTGGGGGGGGGTATGCAGAATAGCTTGCTGTTTCTCGCTTCTCCAAGGCTTATCCAATGCTTATCATTTTAAGCCCTTATTAAGCCTTTAGCCACCCAACCCCAACTCCAAAATCCAGGTCAAATCACACTGCCAGACTTTCAGTGAACACCCGGAAATTCACCTTTCTTTCTGAAAATGATCCAAGCTTATCCAGAACCCCCCCCCAGATCCCCCATCTCGATTCCATGAATATTCCTCTTGACATTTATTAAGTTATACAGTATATACATTAGTATATATATATATATGTACAATATAAACAAGTTATATCATAATATAATCACTATAACCAAATAACAATAATAATTATAACAATATATATATATACATATAACTATAAGAATAAGACTATAACATTATTTAATCAAAATCTACCAACACATCATTATCATTCCTCTTATACGTGTAATCTAAAACATCATGGGAAATGCTATTTTTTGCATGAATTCCCAGATATCACTGGATGGCGATGGTTGCCCCTACTATATCCATAGCATTAATTTTGAACAAAACACCACTTTCCATGGTTCCTGGTAGGCACCCCCTGGGCCCTCGCTGCCTATCCGACAGAGAGCGGTGAATGCGTCGGTGCGGGGGCGCCGGCGCGTCTTCCACGCTGGCCATGGTGGTTTTTGGGTGATTGGGTGCGGCAATGGTGTCGTGTTGGTGGTTTGTCAAGCCCTAAAAAGTGTAAAATCGGACATGTAACTAATGTAACTGTATGCAGATCTATTATGCAAATTTCTTGCAGAATGGGACTTCACTATTTGGTACTGCATGTCCAGTGAAGTGCATGGGGAAATGTTGGAACCCCACCAGTACCCTGCTTGCACATCATGGCTGGTAGCATGTTCCTGGTGCATCATTTGAACATAGAATGAAGCTGAATGGGAAACCCAAAAATTAATCTACTATTTGGGGATGGTTGATATGCATAATATATACCCTCTGGTTATTTAACATAGCCATGGAAAATGGCCCATTTATAGATGGTTTACCTGGGTTTACCTATTAAAAATGGTGATTTTCCATGGCTATGTTAGTCATAACCAAATGGTATATATATATATAGCACCCATAAGATGGTGATTTTTTGGGGAGAGTTTATGCCATTGGGTTTACCACATGATTCCACAGTCTTCAATGCTATCTTCGCACCCATGGCTTGGCTGAAATGGCGCGGCCAGCGTTGACTTATGGCTTCGTAAGGAATTTACAACTGATTGCGGGTCTACGAGTCTACAATAACGCTACGATGTTTTACCGAACGTGAAGCTACTAAACAAGCCCAATGCCTGGCTGAGCGTGAAAAAAACGCATCAGTAGTTTAGGGGGATTATACATATGATATACCCCTCATTATTATGTTCTAAACATCGCTGGTTCTACACCCCACGTCGTGTGCCAGGAAACTCCGGACTTTGACCCAGCAGTTCAACGCCATGGGCCACCACTGCATGGTAGCGACCATCCTAACGTTGGCGCTTAAAAAAAGGGTATATCATGGAGATATGATGGGGAAATGGTGATTAATGGTGATTTAATGGTGGTTTAATGGGATTTAATGGTGATTATAGAGGTTTAATCAACCAAAAACAGGGATGTTGGTGGATATACCCTCTGGTAAACTGCCACATAACCACGGAAAATCACCACTTTAAGTTCGGTAAATCAACGATTTCGACTGGGCCATTTTCAATAGCTATGTTAAATTACCAGAATGTATAATGGGGAAATATCACGGGGATGTGATATAGCGGAAACAAATACACGATATCACCCAACCTTCCATGAGTGGTTTAACATGCTTTCAGGGACACTTTTCCGGAAACCACTGTTTGACCCAGACATTTTCATCCAATCCCTGGAAGTTGTCAAAGACTCCCTGCTGAAAATTGTTTATTGCTGGGAAATCTATAACCAGCAACATGATATTTGGGTCTGTCCGAATGGCGACTTAATCCCTAACATCTTCATAAAATGAAGACGAGTTCAACCCTCCGGGGATCAAACATGGCTAGGAAATCCTCTATTTATAGCGGATCTTCCCTACATAACACCATTTATATCCGTTTATAGAGGATCTTCAATTTCCATGTTTGATTTCCCAGAGAGTACTTTACAAAAATGATACAACATGATAGCACATGATGTTATACTGGGTCGCGAGACAGTCACTTCTCAGCAGGTCTTTGAAGCTAAGTTCTACTGATCAGTTGTGACGTTCCGGTCCTGGGAGAGCAGGTTTGGGTGAACATTTGAAACCCAAAGTACAAATGGTTCAACGATCTCTCTACTCGACTCACACATATGGAGGTTTCCTAAAATGGAGAGGTATCCCAAAATGGATGATTTCTAATCAAACATCCTAATAAAATGAATGATTTGGGGTACGCCATGGTACCCCCATTTTAGGAAACCTCCAAATGAATCCAGTGTAAATCAGATTACTTTGATTTTCCTAACCACTGTGGTGAAGGTCGAGAAACAAGATAAGATCACAACTCCAGCTGTGGCGTCTCACTTTTGAGCCACATGGTCATGTGGAGATGGGTCAAAACCTATTATTACCATATTTGGGGGATAACCATCCATTAAGCAGCTATTTTATGGTGCCTAGCGTACCAGAGGTTTAACCCATTGGCCCATGTTTCTGGGAATAGGACACACAACTGTCATGGCTGTCACTCCATGGCGCCCGCGTCTGAAATTGACCATTCTTTGGCTGCAGCTAAGAGATATTATTATACAATATACTATATATATATGTATGATATATATATATATATATATGTATGATATATATATATATATATGTATATACATATATATATATATATATATATCAATATATGGGTTTGGCTGAAAATGGTGTATACCCATGCATGAGTCAGGAACATGGTGATGAATCATCACATTTTCAGACAAATAAAAAAAATATGTTCTTGTCCCTCCGCAAGTGCACATTATTTTCCAGCTCCCTTGACGGAGGACCCCACAAATCTCATGATGTTGTCATCCACAAATTAAAAAATATCCCTTACAGACTCTAACTCCAGGTTTACCCCTCTAATCATATGGGCACATATTCTTTGCAACGATTTTAATCGTATGAGTTGTTGCATCTAGGTGCTTTCTTGCCTTTCTCTATTGTTTCACAATGTTTTTGGATTTTATGTCTTTACCTTTGTTCTTCCCTTTTTCCGCTTGATTTCAAGGTGCTACAAACGTGGGATGCTCAAGGTTGATTCACAGACCGGGATCAAAAAATCAGGGGCAAATTGGGGGGTAAGCTTCCAATGTGCGTTGGAGTGCGGTCCTGAGCAGATTCATCCACTTAGTGCCCCAATTCGCATGAGCTGACTGTGAGAGCAGGCCAGTTTTGACAAATGCAAATGGCATACCACGACTTGTGGTTTTTGTCTTGGACGCAATGACGCGAACCACCGCGTGGTCTTCAATGAGGGTTGATGGTGAGATCCATAACGCATCGCTCCATCTCAATGAACTCCAGTTTCATGTTCTGTGATGCTATGACTTCGTTGTCCTCTTTTTCACTTGATGTCATTTTGTGTTATATGTTCTGTATATAAAAGAATAATTTCCGGCTTTTCAGGGCTTCAAAGAGGCTTTCCTAATTCTCTACTTCGCGCGTTGGGCACCTTGTGGTCCTTCATAGTTTCATCAGAAAGAGGTGAGAAGCATTTCATCCCATCCCGCTATATACCCCCCCCGCCATTCTATTGTTCCAAACCTATCCAAAAATGTGTGTTAAGCCAATACGTTTTACTAAATTTCACCATGGTTTCTGGAGGGTGTTTGCTATGAAACGGGGGGATGGGATCATTTTTTGAGATGTGAGGCCCATGTATGAACTTGTATTAACCATAAGCATTTGCTAGCCACTATCTGGTTGGTGGTATACCTACCTCTCTGAAAAATATGAAAGTCAGTTGGGAAGGATTACTCCCAATATATTATGGAAAAATAAAAAATGTTTGAAACCACCAACCAGCTATATATTATATAAACATGATAACTGTGATCATTTATTATCATGTATTGACAATAATGAACCATTATCAACGATTACTATTCAATATTAACCATTATTAACTTATTGGCCAACCATTCAGTACCTTCCTTTTCACCGGAAAACATGTTCTGGAAGTTAATCAGGATTGCATGTTTAAGGTGAGATGTTCATTTAATGAGTTCATCTCCATTTACTGTAATCAGGATTTACAAACAATTTTCAGGCTGAGAAGACTTTACAATCCACTCATGTGGGTAAAACTATCATAAACATTCATAAACCACCCATTTGGGAATCGTAAACATACCACTATATACCACCTATCTATGGTGATGACTGGGGGATGGTTTATGGCATTGTTTTACATAATCAGGATTACAATATACAATCCATTAATCAGAAAAATGGATCCATTAACATATTGATTATATAATATTACCCTCTGGTAAATTAACATAGACCCTGGCAGATAGGGGTTGGAAGATTAGTTTCCATTAAAACTAGGCTATTTTCAGGGTCTAACTGTTAATTTACCAGAGGGTATACAATATTATATGTTCTTTCCACCACTTTCCACCATTTTCTCAGCCTCGTGGAAGACGTGGAAGAGGCGCCCGCAGCAGGGACAGGCAAAGGTGGAGCGACCAAAGACGCCTGGCCGAAAAATATGGCCAGATGGGCGGGGCTTCGGTGCTGGGGAGCAACAAAGATGGGGTCAACGATGACTAGGAAATTGCAATGAATATGAGGAAAAACAACAAGATCCACACTACTTATCAACCACTGGTACAAAACTTCTGTCAACTATTGTTGGCAAATGGTCATATTATGTTGGTTCAACATGTTCGCTGCAACCTGGACGTTTGCCCGGAGTTGATGTCCCGCAATCAACGTATTGTTCAGAGGGGATGGCTAATTTTGATCCCTCATGAAGGTAAAGTTGATGTTATTTCCCCAATCAACATACTGTTCTGAGGTGGCGAATTTTGATCCCTCATGAAGATCAAGTTGATGTTGTTAGTCCGTTCAGCATATTGAATATAGTGGTCATAGGGGCTGGCGGATTTTGATATTTTGATCCCTCATGATGATCAGGTGATATTGTTTCCTCATGAAGATAACTGTATTCAAGGTACCCTCTGGTAATTTAACATAGCTATGGAAAATCACCATTTTTAATGGGTAAATCCACTATAAATGGCCATTTTCAATAGCTTTTTGTATGTTTACCAGAGGGTATCTTTCACATGCCACCGTGGCCTAATTTTCCCCTTTGGCCTTGATTCGCAACTTCCCAACACAGAATTGTCTCTGGTATGTCACGACACGATGAGTCTGGGTGAACATCACAAGGTTGCGGACAACATGTTTTAACCATGAACAATGGTGATTTGACCCGGGAATTCGGGGAAATTCATGGGATTAACCATGGATTTAGTCTGGGATTCACAGGATTTCATGGGGTTTTATGGGAACAACATGGTGATTTAACCGTGACAAATGTTGGTATAATGGGTATATAATGGTATATAAAGCAAAATTCGATTTATGTTTTCTTTCCTCTCACCAATGGCAACTAATTTATCCCCGGTCACCAAATGGAGGTTTCGTTGCTGGGAAAATTGTGAAGCAAAATGAAGGTTTCGTTCGACAGCAAACATGGCTGGGAAGTTCCCATGAAAAATAGAAGTTTATAGATTTATGATAAAAGTGATGGGACAACATGCCTATAGCTGGGAAAACAAAATATAGATGGTAATCAAACATGCCTACAGCTGGGAAAAATATGATACACGAATCCCCGATCTAAGTGGAGTTGTTTTTTTTTAATCATCCAGCTATGGCTGGGAAAGTGTCTTTTCCCAGGTTTGATGACCAGAGGATAATGCTGCAACTAAGAAAACTAGAAGGCACAACATATCAAAACATATCAACACCATATGGGTAGGATAGGGTATCGGCCAAAACCCTGGTGCCCTCATGAAACACCCAAATAGCGAGTAGTTCTGGACGTTCATCACCCCAAAATATGAGAGGATTCGATCAATCGCCATTTTGTACTTTTAGCCGTTGTATTCCAGAACATCTCTTTGGGCCATAGAACAACATGGGTTAAGACCAAACACTGTTTTTTGGAATGTCTTATAGCGATATATTGGGAATTGCTATGAATAATATGATATAAACAACATTGCGAAAATCAACACCTTTGTTTCTTTATCCGCACAGGTCCTTAGACACCAAAAGCTGTTGTTGGGCTCAGTTCAGTGTTCCAGCTGCAAGAACACCGTGAAAAAACACCTACATCTTTCAGCCAGCAAACATGTTTTTTTTTAATAAAAAAAAACACAGCACTCAACAAACATGTGGGGCTGGGTTAGTGGATATTAGCAGTCCGCTTTTAAAACATGTTATATAAACATAGGTCCCGGTATTTAAACATGACTCCAAAACTAGGTTGGACATGTTTTAAAACCATTTCCCAATGGTCGCTGAGGAAAGTGATTGGAGATCACTGAGATCACCATGGAAAATGGGTGGTGAAACCAAGACAACAATGAGAATATCCATTGGTTTTTTGAGATGGTTGACTAATCACCACAACAACAATATAATTTTTTCAAGATGGTTGAGAATTAACAATTTTCCATAATCTGGTTGGTGCTTTCAACCATCTTGAAAAATATATATTAGTCAATGGACAGGATTATCCCTTTTTTGTTATGGAAAAGAAACATGTTCCAAACCACCAACCAGTAATGATAACGTAGACCACAAGATACAAAAACTCGGACTGTGGTGTAGTCTGTGTGGAAATCTGTGTGATGTTTAGGGGGTGGAGATATGTGATGTTACGTATGTCTCTGTGTTAGAGATCTGTATGGTGATGTCTGTGCGGTAAAGATTTGTGGTGTGATGTCTGCTGGAAGATGTCTGATGCAGCAGCTACAACAGGACACCCATCAAAACAACCAAATGATCAGAATAGCTGTCTTAAGCAGTAGAATTCTGGGCGCAGAATGGCAGCAATGTCGCGAAACAGCGTTCCCGGCTTGTTTCCTGAGATCGTCTGAGCAAAGATTTCTTGTAAGGGAAACAAGATAAACAAAGAAGATCTATATAATTATTATATTATATACATTACATCTTTATACGATATACATCTGCACATCTTCTCTCTTTCTCTGCCTTGAAGAGGATGTGATATCATAAACAATGGCTACTCTGCTATCTTCCAGCGGAGACAGTCTCTGTTCCCGTGCATTTCCGATGTGATTATTGAGCTGCTGGAGCGCTTTCTACCTAAGGTAAAGCACATCTCTCAAAATTAGTTCAACCAGAAACGCCTATGGAGACATCGGCTATGTCTCATTGCATTGGGCCATGGAACGTTCTGAAACAACTTGTCACTTTCCACCGTCAATTGGCGGGTTGCCAAACCGACTGGATTATATGTGAAACTTCTGCTCTCAGTCGCACATCTTTGCAGTCACCTGCCACGTCCTCACGGCGTACATCAGAGCCGGCCGCATCGAGCAACATCTGCAGGTCTCCCCGGCTGAGGTTTTTTGCTGCCTGCTTCCGCCTCGTCTCTTGAGAACTCCATTGGAGCCTCTTGAGCTGCGGCTCCAGTGCCTTGACGGCTTCGTCGGATCGTTTCTCCTCGGGCTCTGGAAAAGCCTCAAAGCTGTCTGCCGTTTGTTCTCGGGGAAAGGGTCTTTTCGGCTGCTCACAAACTGCTCAACCGAGATAGGCGCATCCACGCGAAAGCAGCAAGTCGAACGCTTGCCGAAAGCTTCGAGCAGCTTGGTCGTCAGCATTCTCCGGGTTCCAGGGTAACCTTTGCAACCGTAGGTCTTTCTAGGCTTGAACCCCACCCCTAGTCGCAGTGGAAAGAAACAAACACATGATGCGATGGCAACCCAATTCAATGTCAGCATGTATGCAAACAAAATCAGTATGCGTTGCCCTATACCCACACTTTTAATGGTTAATATCCAGTAATATCCCATGTGTTACGGATCGTACAGTAATTTCATTCACATATGGGGAGTTCAGAGCTGAAGCGCCAGACTCCCAGCTGAGCGTCCCAACGTTCGGCTTCGCTGGCCACACTTGGGGCGTTGGCAAACGACCTAAGACTTCCGTTCGGATGGATGGTTTATACCATCCCGATCATTATCTTGCTACCGGAACTATGGTTGTTTGATGGTTTCAGCCAAAGCCCCAACAAATATCCGTCACAATTGGGAGGTCTACTGCCAACTCAAATGGTTCATCATGGTTCATCATGGTTCATCATGGTTCATCATGGTTCATCATGGTTCATCATCACATTCATCATTACAATTTATAAATGATATATATATACACATGAAACAAGTAGCCAGCATGGTTCCATTGTTTAACCGTTTAACCATCGCATTGCCGAAATGACCATACCTCCTCTTCTCGGTCATTTCATTGGAGAGCATAGATTCGTGGTGTGGTGTTTACACAGCATCTATCTGGATGATTTTCCCGGGCAAATCACTGTTCTATCATGTTCTATCTGATTCTCAGGGGTTACCGGGTTGCCATAATGTTTCTCAGTTTTTTTATGGTTCAAACATGATTTTGACCATCAAACTGTAAAAAGTGCTTTCAAGGCCCAAAGAAACTAATGATAGGCATTTTGGGATCATCCCAAAAACATGTGCTCAGGAGCTCCTCAATTCGTAGCTCCGGCTCCCCATCTTTTCGAACGTGGATACCCTTAGCTCCAGGATGTGACCCCGTAACCATCTGGATACTGTAGTAGAAGATACCCGGCCTGGTAAACATACAAAAAACTATGGAAAATCACCTTTTTTAATGGGTAAATCAACTATAAATGGCAATTTTCAATAGCTATGTTAGTTTACCAGAGGGTAGTTGAAACCAACCAGCCAGAGTCTGCAAGATCCAAATCATCGATCTCCAAATCATCGGTCGAAGCGTTCAAGCCAGGCAACGTGTACTCATAGATCCTCTCCTGCGATATCACGGCATGGAAAATCACGAGCCGCTCTGGCCCTGTTCCGCATGGGTCAGGCCTTGTGATTGGGATTCTTTGGGAGGAAGTCTCCATGAGAACAAGTAGGCCTAGGCAGCCTCCTGGGCCTAGTCAAGAGATACCCCTTTGTTTACTCGGATGCTACATACGCATGCTAGCAACTGGGTGACAAGCACTCCAGTTGCTTCAGTTTGGAAAGGTTTGTCACTACTTCAGGATGCCTACAATGTCGGGCCCCCAAGGGAGCTAAGTTCTTTTATACATACAATAACTAGGGTTTACGAGGAATCGGAATATATCTAGTTAGATGGGGTTGTAAACCAACTTGTAACTAGGAGGCACCACTATGTATCCCAGGACATTTTTTGATCTCTCTGGTGTTTTGTCTAGGCTCTGAGATGAGACAACCACGGTGACTTGGTCTTGTGGGTAGTCACATCCCCCTGGTGTCCATGATGCTGGTGGTCATATCCTCAGGCTTGTTGCCGACAAACAGTCCATTTAAGTGCTTCCCAGGAACAAACATATTAGAGGAAAGCCGCTTTTAGTTGGTGCCACCAACCAATGGTTTCCGTGATGAAAAACTCCCTAAGACCAGACCAATCGCTGATGATAGGAAACCATCATGGACCATCATGATATGCTACTCTTCAAGTCACACGGATGTTTTAGCTGATGAGTAGCATATCATTCACGATGAGTAGCAACCATCGTCCAACGATTACAGGTTACACCTCTGGGAATCAAACAGGGCAGTGGACCAGTGGACCCCGGTCCCCTTTTAGTTCGATGACTTTCCAAGCTCGATGGACACCCACTAAGTTCGGTGATTTCCCAGATATTCCCTACAGATTCCCTAAATAGTTAAGTAATGGATTTCCCAGTGGGAAAATCAGAATTCATCTTCAAAGGGTACCCTCTGGTAAACATACAAAAAACTATGGAAAATCACCCTTTTTAATGGGAAAACTCACTATAAATGGCCATTTTCAATAGCTTTTTGTATGTTTATCAGAGGGTATTCAACGATGAATCTACCATCAACTGCCTCACCGTAACGCGGTCCTGCTGCCGCCGTGCTTCTTCAATGGCAAAGCGCTTGCGCCGGTCCTCTTCGGCCTCGCTTGCCCATGGGCTGATGGCAGGGAGAATTGGGAGATCAAAGGGCCCAAAACCAATAAGATAAACAAAACATGACTGGGAAATCACCGAACTACCCTCTGGTAAACTAATATAGCTATTGAAAATAACAATTTATAGTGGATTTACCCATTAAAAATTGTGATTTTCCATAGTTACGTTAGTTTACCAGAGGGTAAATGGAGGATTTATTGGACATAATGTGATTAATCGTGGGAAAAGTGATTTATCCCCAAACTGTTTTTTTGTTCCTTGGGAAAATGATGGGGTAGATGAATAACTGATAATACCATCTGGTTATTTAACATAGCCATGGAGAATCCCTTATAAATGGGCATTTTTTTCCTTGGCTATGTTAAATAACCAGAGGATAAGTGTAGAAAAAATCCCCAAACATGGTATTATGATAATGAAATTGATGATTAATCTGGGGAAAAAATAATAGCGTTCGGTACTTCAACATGAATAGCCGGGAAATAGCCGAAATAAATGGAGGATTTATTGGGAACATCATATGGGTGGTTTTCCAGCAAGCCATGGTTGATTACCGGAAGGTAGTTGGGATCATATATCGTCGGGATATCATGGGGAAATAATGAGTACCAACAGGTATATCTGATTGCTGCTTCAACCTGGTTGAAAACTATGAAAATCAACTGAGATCATAATCTCAGGTATGGGGGGAAAAAATAATCTACATCCCAGGTATGTGAAAACAACAACCAAACATTGACATTAATCCAGTTACGCATCATCATGGATGACCTACAGGACCTATTGAAAAACTGGCTTGGTGGTCTAAAGCCCATAGAAAAATAGAACTTGTCATATTACAAATAGGAAAGGCACATCTCCACCAACCGGAGAAATGAGAAACAGTTTTGCCTGGTAGCTGTAGCTCAATCATGGATATGCAACTCAGTTTTGTTGATGTTTGGTTATTTTTCATGCTAAACCATTTAACAGCTATTCATGTGGGCCCAATCCATGGTAGAAACTCAGAAACACCAGAATGGGAAAATATCAGCCCTACAAATCAATATAATGAACAGGACCGGGATCAATCAACCATAAAATTACAGTACCCAAACAGTGCGAGACATCTCAAACTTGTCCAGTTGCAATACAACACTAAAATCTGACAGATGGAGGTTTCCTGAAATGGGGGTACCCCTAGTTATCATCCATTTTAAATTCGGATTTTCCATGAAATAACCATCCTAGAGCTTGGGGTACCCCCATGACTATGGAAACCCCCAGATAGAAAACCAAACATGAACGGTGCCCCAGCGGACCAAGTTTTGGTGGTTCCCTTCGGGATTTCTGGGGGTGCATCGGTGCATCCCAGTGATAACCATATGAAACAGCCCACTTGCATTATGGGCTATAGCTTGCTGTATATATGGTTTTGATATGGGCTATGAATGGGTTATGGCTTTTATATGGCTTATGTAATGCGCTATGTTTGGGCTATGCTGAGTCTACATATATATATATATTATAATATTATCATATATATATACAGTCAACAGATAATATAATATAATAGAATAGAATATATTATAATAGAATATACTATAATATATAATAAATATATAATAGGTGATAATACAACCACTTCTTCACATGCGATGTGACCCCGGACCCCGTACCGGCGCCTGTACGCTGAGATCTTCGGGTAAGGTGCAGGATGCCATCTGTCGGTAGAAATCCTCGGATCGCCGGGATCACCGGTGCCCGGGCTTAACGTGGGATGTAGCCTCTGGTAATTTTCCCATTAAAAAACCTCCATTTATAGATTTATAGGTGATTTTCCATTGCCACGTTTCATTACACGTTTGATTAATGGAGGGTAAACCATGTTAGAATATGTACCCTCTGGTAATTTAACATACTGTAGCTATTGAAAATGACCATAGAAATAGTGGATTTTCCCATTAAAAATGGTGATTTTCCATAGTTATGTTAAATTACCAGAGGGTAAGATAAGAGCACCACCCAAAACTGGGAAACTCTTGGATCTTTTTTAGATAATCATTCATCATTCATATATATATATATATATTCTGGATGAGGGGAAAATCATATAAGAGAAAATCATTATTATAATCATTCATAGTTATTCAGATATGTTTATAAGACAATCATTCATATTACAGAGAAATATGGTTTCAGCTCATTCCATCCCTGTGGCAAAATCGCTCAACTCCTGGAGATAATGGTCAACTCTCTGGTTCAAAAAGTCAACCGGGATGAGAATATCTTGTGTTCAATATGTATACAGTACATACATATATATATATAATCACTAACCTGAAATGTTGGGCCATTTTGGGATGATTCCCCTTATTAACCATGATTCCAGGGTTCGGGAGAACAGTGAGGTCGTTATAAATTGCCCACAAGTATGTGTTGTTTTTTCCATGTCAGCCATGACATGAAAAATTCTTGGACCCTCCAATTACCATCTGGTTATGACTAACATAGCCATGGAAAATGACCCATTTATAGATGGTTTACCTATTAAAAATGGTGATTTTCCATGGCTATGTTAAATAACCAGATGGTATACACACCCGTTCTTGAAGCAAAGCAAATGACATCTGCAGGTTTGATCGTTGGGTATGATCCATAGCCAGAAAGCAAGGGGGGGGGCATTCTCAACCACCTTATTGCCTTATTTTATTCCATGGGGATTCCCACATGATTTTTCACTACTGTGATATACATGCATCAATGATTTCAGGATCCTAAAATGGAGGTACTGTACCATATAAGACCATATTTTGTGGTGATATTCCCTTACATAGGCCTTATATATGGTAGGTACCTCCAATTTAGGTTCCTGAAATTGCCATTGAATGCATATAAAATGCTAATGTACGCTCTTATCATTATCATCCGACAATAGTCATGAACCAACACCAAGGATTCTGAAACTGTACGCATGCGAACTTGTAGTGAACTGGCTCGGAGGATCTTCTGAAGTGAGTGGCTGCTGTCATGTTCTTCCAATGCCACATGGGTATGACTCAAAATTGATACTCAACACATGGATGTTCAACCAACACAGGATCATGGTAAATCTGAATTCAAATCGGCCAGTGCCCATAGCTCTATGTCAAAGTAGCGGAGGCTAATCTATGAACAACTGTTGCAACAGCATAGCATAGAAACCTAAAAACAATTCCAAACAACTAAGATGTCTGACATTGTTGTACCAACTTACCCTCTGGTAAATAAACATAGACCCTGAAAATCACCAATTTTTAATGGAAACTAGTCTTCCAACCCCTACCTGCCAGGGTCTATGTTAATTTACCAGAGGGTAACCCATCAAAATCTGACAGGTGGCCACTAGGCAGTTTTTTCGGCCGCAAGAAACTTGACCCATCCCATTAATCCAAGATTCAGCACTGCTAGCCTCAAGCTTCGTCAAGACCTGAACACAGCGAGTAATTGGGGTGGGGATGACCCCCAACAAGAAAGGAGGAAATCCACGTTGTGATTCCTCACTATAGAAAGGGACATCCCCCAGATAGATCCATATAAAAGGGAACATGTTCACTTTAACTAAACGATATAAACAGGGGAAATCACCATGCAGACCAATGATTATTGTATGTTTGGGAGGTTCAAATATGGCTGAATATCATTGCGTGGAGAATCTAAGCTACCGAACATAACAGGCAAATGGAGAATAAACATAATTCAACAAACTAAATGAAATAAAATTGGTAATCTAACAAACATTTGCAAACAAAAACTGGGGTGCTCCGGTGCTCACTATAGACATATAACATATACCTGTGTATATATACACATATATTATTATATGTATGTATAATATATATATTATATATATACATAATGTATATATATATATACATATTATGTGTGTATATATATATATATTGTATATATAATGTATATATATTGTATATATATATATATATATTGTGTATATATATATATATATATATTGTATATATATATACACATTATGTGTATATATGTACAATATAATGTATATATATAAATATTGTATATATATAATGTGTATATATATATAATGTGTATATATATATATATGTATATCATGTATATGTACATATTATGTATGTATGTATGTATGTGTGTATGTGTGTATGTGTGTATGTCTGTATGTATGTATGTATGTACGTATGTAGAGCCACCCCCTTGAACAATACGAAAGTCAATCGGGGATCATCGAACAAACGTTGAAACCAGCAAGCAACAAGATCCACAGTATCCCTGGCCATCATATCATGTTACATCCCTCATTTTTGTTGGGAAAACTAATGTTTATCTGTAAAAAAAAACACCTACCAAATGTTAGTTTAGCCATGCCAAGCCCCACCTCCTTTCCGTCCCTGATGGCTTTCAGTCTTCGTTTCTCCTTGGGCGTGTTGTACGAGGATCCAAATGAACAAGTTGCTAACGACGAAAACTGTTTGGTGTTAAGAACAGCTTGTATTGACAGTACATTACATAACAAACAAATAGACACACGTGACTTCCAAGGTTATCATGGGAGAAATCAACAAAATCGGATAGGATTGAGAATATTACTGTAAGCCATTATAATCCTCTGGTGTTTGCAATCCCCAATGCAAATATGAAAGCCAATTGGAGATCAACTTTAAAAAGTGGGAACTGGAAAATAAATGATACTTGCAACATCTTGCAACGACCAAGCAGTAATCCCATGAGACTTGTGCTCCATGTGTAAGAAATAACCCGGCTGAAAGACGGGAACACATTCTGACATGAATGGAAAGTCCAGCAAACAAATATGGAAGTACCCTCTGGTAAACAAACATAGCTATTGAAAATGGCCATTTATAGTTGATTTACCCATTAAAAATTGTGATTTTCCATAGTTATGTTAGTTTTACCAGAGGGTAAATGACTTGGTCAGTGAATATGCAAACGTTCCATTGCTATGTTCTGTATTATCGTTGATACCGTAGTGCAGTCCTGGCAGGCTATGCCCGCTATATCTTTGCTTTAAAAAACAAAGAAACGTAGCGACATGTGAGCAGTATTCAAAACCTCATTCATTCCTTTCTGGTTGGTGGTTTCAACCCCTCTGAAAAATATTAGTCAGTTGCGGTTATTATTATTATTTCCAATATATGGAAAAATAAGATTCATGTTCCAAACCACCAACCAGCATTCCTTTATACTGCCTGGTTAATTGGGATTGCATGGGATTCCAATAACCCATAGGATCCATGTATGGCATATGGTATATATGCTATAACATTTGGGGTATATTGATGGTACATGTTACCATATATAGCATACATGGATCCTATGGGTACAGTAATGGACAATGATAGTTCCGAGATATTGCTTAGCAAAATCATATAATCCCCGAACTAATCGAATCGCCTAACAGGGGTCTAGCAGCCACTGCTGCTGTTGGGATCAGGATGTCATTGATGCACAAAAACATGTCATGCCACGTCCTCAAAACAACAAAATGGGTCAACATCTCTTGTAAAACAGTTTTGCAAAAAAAACAAATGAACATCTATATAAGAGATTATAAGAGTCAACAATCCCGAAACACGTGGACATCCATTCCCCAATGCCATTCTGCATTTCCTTGGGGTTCACCATGGCACCGTCTCGTCACCTCTGAATTGACCGAGATTCGGCATTGGCACGGCGCTTTTGTTCCGCAGCCGAAAACTCCTGAAAAATCACCAGCTGGAAGTTTGACACGGGATGGGATCTCCGATTCTCCAAAACTCAGCCGCATCTCAAGTGGGTTCTGGGACATGTTTTGGACATGTTGGAGCGAGGTCTCTTGGCGAAAAAAGAGTCAAGAGTTAGGGAAAATCATGGAACCATCTTGATTCTATGTCCATCGGCATGTCCTGAACTCATTTCTACTTAAGTATTATATATAACTGTCCTGAAATTTTTCGAAAAATAACATTGCAGATGGACTCACTGCCAATTCTTTTGTGATTCCTATGGATTTCTGATATGGAGCTTTCCGTTCCGACAAGTCATGGGGATACCCCCAAATCATTCATTTTTAGTAGGATTTTCCACTACAAACCATCCAGCGATAAAGGGGTACCATTTTAGGAAACCTCCATATGCACACAGTAAATCGAGTAGCTTTGCCGCTGGATGGTTTCCGTCCCGGCGAGGTCAGAGCTCGCGAAAAAAACGAGAAACGATTTTTTTTGCTGAAGAACGAACTGTCAATAGATAATGTGAATGTGCCACGGTGAATAATATAGTGTATCATATATATATAATATACACATTCATGTCCTTATCCATCATCATCACACTCAAAAAAACAAATGTCCATACTCCATACACATGATATCACGTCTGGATGTCTGGATTTCGCGACGTGAGCCCAGCCGCCCCGAACACCGAACAGCACGTCCTGCATGGCGTGGATGACCACTTTGTATCTCTCCAACGCCTCTTCTTCGTCCGTCAACACCTGGGATCCAGGACCCAGTGGACCCAGGACCTTGGAGACATAGCTACCCTCTGGTAATGACTGTTACATAGCTATTGAAAATGGTCATTTATAGTTGATTTACCCACTAAAAATTGTGATTTTCCATAGTTATGTCCAACCCTTCAGCAAGGTTCAAGTTTCCGGGAGGCTTTCTACATCAAACCTACACCGATTTTGATTTTCAGATTTCATCATCTAGACATTTTCAAACAGTCGGACTCATTTGATCATGATCAATCCGATGAGTAAACCCTCGCACCGCATACCGAAACTTACATGCTACTCACCAACGATTTTCATGCTAGGGTGCCTTGGGGTTTCGATCCACGGCCGTGACAATCCAACGAAGTACTCTGCAAACTAACATTATCTGGTTGGTGGTATACCTACCCCTCTGAAAAATATGAGTTCGTCAGTTGGGATGATGAAATTCCCAACTGAATGGAACAATAAAAAATGTTCCAAACCACCAACCAGTTATTTGTGGATGGAGAACCCACCATTTGTACATCATTTTCTGAACGGGAAAACATGGTTTTTCCACATCTTTTTCGATGTTTCCCCTAGACCAAACCCCCAACGGCCAGGCTGGGCCGCCAAACCGACGATTCGCTCTGGATCTCCTCATCATCCTGAGGATGATCGGACGGAATTCGTCAGTTGGGATGATGACATTGGCAATGGAATGGCTGGTTGGTGGTATACCTACCCCTCTGAAAAATATGAGTCAGTTGGGATGATTATTCCCAAATGAATGGACAATTGTATGGGGTGATGACATTCCCAACTGAATGGAAAAATAAAAACTGGTTGGTGGTGCAATAGCCATCTTGAAAAACATGAGTTCGTCAATGGGAAGGATTATCCCATATATTATGGACAATAAACAATGTTTGAAACCACCAACCAGAAAATGTTCCAAATCACCAACCAGTAAAGATTGCCTATGACCCTTTCTATTTTCACAACTTACAATAGGAGACAGTAGAGAGTGTAAACCAAAAAAATGTCCTGTTGCAAAAGATTGACATCCATCCTTTACTAGTAAAGATTAGTAAAGCAATAGTAAGCCATCCACAAACTTACCATGTTTATGGGTGGTATAAACCATCAAAATATGGGTGGTTTACTATTGCTTTACTCACATGACTACCATCTGGTAAACTAACATAGCTATAGAACATGCTCATTTAGTTTGTTGATTTACCTATTATAGTATAGATTGTGATTTTCCATAGCCATGTCAGTTTACCAAAGGGTAAAGATTAGTAAAGGTAAACCATGGCCAGATTTACCATGTTTATGGGTGGTATAAACTAGTATAAACCATCAACATATGGGTGGTGTATGTTATTGCTTTACTAGCATTACTACCAACCAGAACCAGATCAACCAGGATATGTTTCATGAGGGAAACAAAAATGACATGACCATCAAGAGCCAAACATATTCTAGATTCCAGGATGACATCTGAAAGGGGGCTGTTCATAGGCTAGCAGAAACATTGAAGTGGAAGTTCAAGATTGCCATTCTGATTCCGGGGTGCAAAACAAGGCCTGTTGAAGAGTGCACCAATTAGTGATTGAATGACTCACTCAATCTTCTCTCGTAGCATTCTCGACCTCCCTTGGCTGTACACCTCTTCTGCCTATTTGTGTTTGTGATCCAGGTCGGCATAGGAAGCGGGAAGCGGAGCAGTGGAGCAGTTCTGGAGATAGCTGTAGGACATTCTAAGCGGGTCATGTTTTTCGGGCTGCAGTTTCACCATGTTTCACCAACATCATCTTTCCAGCAGAAAAACATGGATGGGCCGCATCAACTCCATCAATAGACTATGAAAATCATGCTTGGACGCAGATTCAATGGGGCAATCCAGCATGGGTACAACCACATTCCTTCCATGAATGGAAGATCCTTTTGGGGCATGCTGGGTGGGTTGATCCCTAAAGTCTTTGCTTTTAGAGGCAAACGTGGTAAACCTATTCAGACACAAAAAAACTTACAGTTCAATAAACTTAAAGTTAAGTCCGTGGCTAAAAACCAGCTCGAGGATGTTTAGTGCTCTCAATACCCCTTCAGACCACTGTCCGTGCACCTATCATGATTGTTAATCGGAGACTATCCCACAAAATTATCTTTTTAGCTGAGTAAAGCTGGGTACTATACATGTATTATACACCTAAAAGCACCCAATCTATTGCAACAACCATTTACAAACCAACAACGACCACGTTTCCGGCGGTTTCCGGACGCGTTTCCCACGTCTCCTCGTGATACCGACTCAGAGGCGCAAGCTGGATGTTTAAGACCTGGATGGCGGTTTCGCGGCTATCATCGATGGCATCAGATGCATGATACGTTGGCGCGCAAAAAAAAGGGTATATCATGGAGATATGATGGGGAAATGGTGATTAATGGTGGTTTAATGGTGGTTTAATGGGATTTAATGGTGATTATAGAGGTTTAATCAACAAAAAACAGGGATGTTAGTGGATATACCCTCTGGCTATTTGTTACATAGCCATGGTATAGATGGCCCATAGAAATAGAGGTTTACCGAACTTAAACATGGTGATTTTCCATGCCTATGTTAGTCATAACCAGATGATATCCGTTAGGTAACTATGAAACATTGTAAATAATGGGATTATAAGGGGATAAACCATATACCAACTGGTGCAGGATTTCTTTCATCCACCGCATCATATGTATTAAACACATGATATCATGTAAACACAAGACATATGATGTGCACATAATATGAGGTATAACATGATATTAGTGATATATATATACAGTATATATAATGATATATAGCGTATATATAGTATATATCATGACATATCAAATAAATCTAGTCCTGTTTGTTTACATGATATATCATATGCATTTATGTGCATTTTGTGTCTTAAATATCATGTGTATCATGAAAAACTATGGACCATGTTGCACATAGAAAGTATATATACATATTATGATGTGCGTATATATATATATATATACATATATATATATATATATATATATATATGTGTATACATATATATATATATACTATGCATATAAACGTGTATACATATGCGGATGTATGATGTATGTATGTGTATATATGTACACATGCCTAACATATCAAGTATCATGTGACACCTACCGGGGCCTTTGAAAGTGGGGATTGTGCCATAGATCAATTGGCTGATTTCCATCTTCTCCCCGGATCGTCACAACTGCGACAAGGACAGTTGGTCCATTTTTTTGCCAAAAAATTTCTGTGTACAAACTCGAGAAGAACAAAAAACTGCGAAGAAAGCCCTGCAACATCTAGATGCAACCATTGAAGTCCATCCCAAAACTGGCAGCTTTGGTACAAAACACGTCCGACCAGTTTGATCGCCATCATGTCCCTGGGAGCCCGCACGGAAATGTTGGGATTCATCATTTCTTCCTTGAAACCAGCCATGCCATCCTTGTCGTTCACCTGATGGCGCGACGGCGCCATATGTTTCATAGGAATGGGGTGGACTCAAAAACAGAATATGGATCATCACGAATCATCGAATTTGTTTCTTTATCCACAGTATGTTTTTCATAATCATAATCCATATGATCATATGATACCCCTATTATAATGTTTTTTAAACATAATATGATTTTGTTTTTTATCGATAAAAAAACAAGAACAATCATAAACAATCATGGATCCAGGTCATCTAAGTTTTGATTTCTCTCCAGAAACCGAAACTAAGGGTCAGCAGGCCCATGCCAAGGAGAATATCGTCTATCTACACAATCAAATAATAATATGTGTGTGTATATATATATAACGTTCCATGATATTATACATAAATAAATACATCAAAAAGCAGGGAGGGATGGAAACCCAACAAACAAGGCAACCGATTGACTCGGCGCCCTGGTAAGGGTGACGAATTTGAAATTCTGATTTTTGAGGCTAAGACACAAAATGCTGGTATTTGCAGGAGTCGTCAAAAAATGTTTGCAACATGGACATTCATTTCGATTGGCAGGCGTGTGACTCAAGAGTGAAAATTTGCGTTTCGCCTGCGCGGTGACTCGATTTT
>Ga0126342_10002592_pt1:22500-28510 | contig 28510 bp, 30 predicted proteins | sample Cyp1metagenome_FD_92528 | JGI IMG/M metagenome (GOLD analysis project Ga0126342, IMG submission 92528) | Coral microbial communities from Lord Howe Island, Old Settlement Bay, Australia - Cyphastrea 1 metagenome | ecosystem: Host-associated > Invertebrates > Cnidaria > Coral ... | reverse complement strand
ATCAACCACCTATTTAACCACCACATTTGCTCATGTTTATCCATGCTTAAACCAAGATTTGGGCAAACAATCTGAGGAACCGCTTGGACCTATCAAACTTGCGGACCCCAAACTGTCGCAGGCCGGGAATAAAGATCCAGCCGTTTGGGGTTCAACTTCAACGCAGAAACTACATCAATCCCCAACCAAGCATAAATACCATCTGGTAAACTAACATAAATATATAGAAAACCACCATTTTCGATAGGCAAAGCATCTACTTCAGTCATGGTTTCCAGTTCAGAACGTGTAACAAATTACAAGAGGTGATCTCATCATAAAAAGCGGACCCCAAAGAAACCCCGGTGACCGGCACCTGGTCTTCCTCCTTGAGGTGTGAGCCTTGGTAACATAGATGTTTCTAGCTGTGCCGTGTGGGTCTGGAAATGGAAAATAATGGGAAATCATTGATTGTTAAGCGATATAATGGTTTTATACTGAGATACATTACCAACTTAATGTGATTTGGGTGTCTGAAAATAAGGTGGAACCATTTGATTGCCATTTTAGAAGGAGGAACAATTTTAAAAACCATCATGGAGCAATTGATTTAGGGGTACCCCTATTCCAGACAAACCGATATAGAATTGCATGGCTTTCCGTAGGAAAATGCTCTGAGTTACTTGTGGGCTTTCCATATCTTAATCTACCGCAGGGTATGCGGTAAAACACAAGTTGTACGACAGTTCTCTACTAACCAGAATACTTGCCAATATGCATTGTCTTAAACCCAATGAAATGACTGGATGGGTATATGACATTCTACACCTGCAAATATGCATTAAGCCGAGTGAAATAGTCAGATGTTGATGGATATGACTGGATATATCCTCTATTAAATCCTAGCAAATAGAAATACCCTATTTGATTCTTATTGAACCAAAACCCTAGCTGGTTGATGAAGAAGTCACACCAAAAGTGATAAATGGCTGTGAGAAAGCTACCCCCCAAATTGCCCAATACATACAGCAACTGGTGATATCGGTAATATCTCAGCTTCTGCTACTTGCATCCTCATCGTTCAATCCTTAACCTCCCTTTTTTTCAACTATACTGAGTCCATGTTCCCAAACCAATCCAAAACCAGATTTGGACCTTGTACTTTCCATCCAGCGGCGCCAATGGAGCCACTCACCTGGGCCTCCCAACTTGCGGAAGTATCTTTTCTTTTCGAAGCACCGGCGCTGACAACTCCTGGCTGTCATTCTGACCCTTGGACAAAGGGGATCAAACATGGCCCGACAATGGGTCAAAACCCTGGTACGACATGAAAACAGCTGGCAACAGGATTTTCATTCCCCCCGAGTAATCATATGTTTCGACTCATCCCAGACATCATCCAATTCATGAAGGTTGTTTTTGAGGGAAACAGGCGGGTTGGCCCTGATTCCTACAAGAATTGCTGAACATAACATCCTTCAAATTCCTGTGGTTGAACCTAAAGATATGGCATGATATGGCCATGTCAAATGGAAATTTCATCCTTGGGATTGGGGATTTGAAGTTCTTGGTTCTCATCCTGGTCTTAGCGGACGACGTCCTACGTCGTAAATTGCCAGTGAGATGGACCATCTGGTGATATCCCCTTAAAAGGTGTGTTTCAAACCATTGTTTAGAACGTAGAACATTTACCATGGCTCTTCAATTTCACCATTCATAATGCATATGCATAAATCATCAGTGGGACATGCTCCATAGTTATGTCAAATTACCAGAGGGTAAATGGATGTAAATGGGTAATTTATTCCTAAATGAGATTTCTGAGACCATTTTAAGGGTGACTGAAACACCATGGATGATGTCAACTGGTGATTACCAGTGGGGTCAAGCAACGAAGATATGGAAGACCTATGGCCTCTCCAGGAAATGATCTTTAGATGGTTGAATTTCCATGGGGCTATGGGTCAAAACCCATACATGTCTATCTATATCTAAAAAATAAACATCCATAAATCGGAACAAGGGATTCCATGGGGTTTGATCCATCCCTGATCTACAATGTGGTGTCTCACAAGTTGCAAGTTGCCTTATATCCCAAAAATCAAGTTCTATCTACCATACACCCTGGTTATTGAAGTGATTTTGGCCAAGTTAGCTAACTTAATTCCATCCAATCCCATTAAACAGCATCAAATCACTATGTTTTTGCTGTTGAAATCCTAATTTCACAAACCTTCACAACACCTCGTACGCTAGTTTCAAAAAAACAGGACCAGTGCAGTGAATCCTCCCCCACCCAGGAAGTTCCGCCTCACTTCCTGCACTTCCTAGCAGCAATGGCAGCCACAGCGCCTGAAGCCATGGTGCAACGGTGCAACGCTTCGGGATTCTGAAGCCATGGTGTTTAGCCCTGAAATGTGGGAGTTAACCGACAAACATGGGGATATCTTGGGGATTCTTTTTCAGAAGCGATATGCAGCTCATATCGAGCCCGTCCGCAGCAGCGCGCCCTTAATTAGATGGTTACTTATTTCAATTTTGGGGTTGGACAAATCCATTACTCGCGATTTTCTGCAATTGGTATTTCAACGAGTTCAATGAGCAAAACTGCAGAAAATTCATGAAATTTTAAGATCTCATTACAGCTTGACTTTAGAATGTTCGTTACGAATGTTCGCAGCCCCCTTTGGCGTTTTGCCATGAGAATCTGAGGGGGGCACAGCAATGTTTGCCTTCAAATTCTGGTGATGATGGGTTCAAACTAGCAAACACCCTGAATCTGTGCTTCTGGAAGTTTGCCGATTTCAGTTGATCCAGATTAGGGTCTCCAGGTACAGCACTAGGGGGCCATGATTGGTAAAAATGTGCAAATTTCTAGTTGAGGCACACACAAAAGTTAGGGGTGTATTTCTAACCAGTTTGCGGCTGCATTGGTGCTACATATGGCTATGGATAGCTTGTGAAAAATTCTACAGTGATGGGCCCTACTTCAATGCGCTTGTACGGGCTAGCTACTGGGGCGACATAGACTACTTGAGGATTCAACCAACCCTCCAAAAGTGCGAGGATTTTCCCAGGTGGTTCAGATTCGAGCCCATGGCCGGCCTCATTAGCACAGTGGCTTCACCATGCGGTCGTTAAAACGCTGCGCCAAGCGGGTGCGCCAAATTGTTGAAACAACGAATTCAGCAACCCGGCAAAGTGATTCCCATGGGCTCTTTTGGGAATGGGGGATTTTGGATGATTTTGGAATCATAGAACATCTCGGAGTTCATGCTGATTTTGTCCTGATGTCCCGCCTTGTTGCGTCATGATGTTGCTGATACCTCCTCATGATTCGGACCAGAAACCTGTGTCCAACACTTGTTTTCATGTCGAACTTGTCAACCTCAGATTCATAAACTCCTGATTCTTTTGTCCAATCAAAAGTGGTGTGGTTCAACTATATGATTATATGAATGTCAACCAAAGATGGAAAGATTCGAAGATCGACCAACGAAGCAGTCTAGACTCTAGACTGCTTCGCAGTCGAGACTGCTTCGCAATCGCTGCATGAAAGGCCTGAAATTTGCTGCGGCGAGTTCTCATTGCAACCAGCGGAGAACATGGTCAATCGTTTTTGCGCTGCAAAAAAGCTCGAGTTTGTGCTAGCTAAAATACAGCGTTGTGCATCCCTGCTTATGGGAAAGAAATATCAAAATAAGACATTGACTTATGCAACCAAGGTTGGGACCAGATAAGGCCTGGCATTTGAAGCTCTAAACTGTTCAAATGTTTGACCCACAAAAAAGGATGGTCGCGCACTAAAAACCAGTAATTGTGCAGGTTCATTAGTACCCCATGTGTGATCGCCACATCCATGTAGCACAGCTTGGTCTGAGTGGCGCAAGTTCTAAACAGCCTGAGTTCACCCATCCATGGAAACTTGTAGAGAACCCAATGATGGAATCCGCATTCCCATCCGCATCCCATACTACTGGGGTTTCTTATGGGAATAGTAGGGGAGGGTTACCATCATTGGGGGTCCCTATAAATTCCAAACCCAGCTCTTTCCCACGTCACCTCTATGATACACGTCTGCTCGTGGCTTAGAATCGGCAAAGTCCCACACTTCGATGGGCCACCGGTGGATGGTGAGATCAACCCGTGAATCATCATTGGTTTCCCTGTGGATTACCCTCTGGTCGAACCTGGCAATGGAAACATACCATTTTGCAAAAGGTCTTCGGTTGAAAAAACTCCATCGTTATAGAAGACTTCCCCTTGCCAGGTTTGCCAAGTACCCGAAACCTCACCATTTCCACGAACCCATAAAGCAAACATTACAACCGTGTGGGCCATGTGCAGAAACTACCACGAGCACAGCTGACACAACGGCGGCTTCTCGCCGACACAACGGCGACATCCGCGGCCTGCTGGGCCTGGCGGGCCTAGCGGACGGAAAAGTCCTGGGTGCCCATCGTGGCCGGAGGCAACTGGCAACACTTCCCTTTCTTGATGCCGCTCAGGTTGTCCGTCTCATCACGTTCCAGGCCAACCAAAGCCGTGTTGGGTAACTTGCACTTGGAATCACCTGGGAACCACCGGGAACCATGGGGTCAACACCCACGGGTTGATCATTGTTTGGATCAGAAAATTGGAGGATTACCACTGCTCTACCACATTACTGTACATTACCCATATCTGATTCATCTGCAATCTCAAAACTATCAAAAACTGATGGTTTGGTGTCCCCATCACCAGGGTCACTGTGATCGTAGCAAAGGTTCTGGTCATTTAACAGTTCGCTACGGTATAGATGGCCCATTTACAGATGATTTACCTCACGGAAATGGTGTTTTTTCATAGCCGGGCTAAATTACCAGATGGTATTGTCAAACAGCATGGAGAAAAAAGTGAGATTCCTTGCACGATATGCCCATCCCACGAATATGATAGTCGATTGCCCTCATCATGTCACCTCTTGTAACATCGAAAATGCTAAGAAAACCATGGATTCGGTCCAAAAAGTTGTCATATTGAACTTCCTTGAATCAACAAAATTGGGGATTTCACAAATAATCAGTTTACACAAGTAAGGAAATCCACCATTTGTAGATCATTTTCCCAGCGAAACCCATAGATGTTCTTATGACTTTGGCAAGCCATAGAACTTTGTCTCACTTTTTACAGCAGGTTGGATCAAAAACATCCCTGCGTTCCGCTTGATCCTCTTGTTCCCGCTGAAAATATCCATAAGGTGTTGCATCCCCATGTTTGGACTGTGAGCAGTGTCAAAATCTGTTGGAAAATCCCTTATGATGGTTGGTAAATGGGGATTCCCATCGTGGAATTTTGATCATCCCCAGTACATCAAGAATAGATTAAGAACACCTGGCCAAAAAAAAAACGTCATTTATCAATCATAGACCCGTATTCTTGATGGCTAAATCAGGCTAAATCCCATTAAATCACGTCTATTGTTGGGTGTATATATATATATATCCCATTATTACACCCCTATTATCCATAAAAAGCCGCAGTCATCAACCAACGCACATGACATGATGGTTCAAACCACAATGATCACAGCCCCCAAAATTACGTACTCCCCCACATGGGCCCCAAAAATCTATGGATCCAGTACTAAACCAGGGTTTCAACAATGGTATTTATCATTAGGGGCACAGGATTAAGCAACAATGCAAACAGCAGTGTGACCTGATTGACCTGATTACGATGGGACATGAAATATCCCCATCAATATACCTCAAAAAAATCATTGTTTTCTAATCCTAGTTATACACCGAGATATCCGTGATATCTAGCAATTTGCTACAGGGGTTGTATCAAGTTGTGTCCGAATGCATCGAGGTGATCATCATGGCCAAAAACCTCTGACCCCAACCCCAAATCATATGAAGTTAGTGAAAATTACCCTCTGGTAAATTAACAGTTCGACCCTGGCAGTCATCGGGGTTGGAAGCCTAGTTTCCATGAAAAATTGGTGATCTTCAGGGTCTGTTCATTTTCCAGGGGGCCATTTAAAAGC
>Ga0126342_10002592_pt1:0-17500 | contig 28510 bp, 30 predicted proteins | sample Cyp1metagenome_FD_92528 | JGI IMG/M metagenome (GOLD analysis project Ga0126342, IMG submission 92528) | Coral microbial communities from Lord Howe Island, Old Settlement Bay, Australia - Cyphastrea 1 metagenome | ecosystem: Host-associated > Invertebrates > Cnidaria > Coral ... | reverse complement strand
CGCTTTTACACTTTACACCACAGAGGCTTTTACACACACATGCTTTTACACACAGAAGCTTTTACACACAGCACACAGAAGCTTTTACACAGACACGTTTACACACAGAAGAAACCGCAATTTTACCACAGTTTTTGGCGATTGAACCTCACTTCGTCCGAAACGATTGCACAGGACAAATTGAAATCGCAATGTTACTTAAGTTTTTGGCGATCGAACCTCATTTCGTGCGAAAGGGTTGCGCCGGACGATTTGCAAATCGCAATTTTACCTCAGTTTTTGGCGATCGAACCTCATTTCGTGCGAAAGGGTTGCGCCGGACGACTTGCAAATTGCAACTTTAACTCAGTTTTGGCGATCGAACCTCGTTTCGTGCGAAAGGGTTGCATTTCGTGCCGTCTCGTTGGCACGGCCCCGCGCCTTCAAGAGAGAAATGGAAAAGAAGGAGAGGGCAAGAGGGCAAGAGGAGAAGATGTGAAGATGTGAGGATGTGAACAATGAGCAGATGTGAAGATGAGAAGATGTGAAGATGAGAGGATGAGGAGAAGATGTGAGGATGAGAAGATGTGAAGAGGAGAAGATGTGAAGATGTGAGGATGTGAAGAATGAGCAAATGTGAAGATGTGAGGATGTGAAGATGAGCAGCTGTGAAGATGTGAGGATGTGAAGATGAGAGGATGTGAAGATGTGAAGATGTGAAGACGAGAGGATGTGAAGATGAGCGGATGTGAAGATGTGTAGATGAGAGGATGTGGAGATGTGAGGATGTGAAGATGAGAGGATGTGAAGATGAGAGGATGTGAAGATGTGAAGATGTGAAGATGTGAAGATGAGAGGATGTGAAGACGGGAAGATGCGAATACGAGAAGATGTTTTACAGACCCCCACTATTGGAAGAACCCTGCGCTCAGACGCTCTCGGGAAAAATTCTTGCGCGAACTCGCAAAAAAAAACGCGGGGGTTTCCAACATAATACGCACGGCTTTCGCAATTAAAACTCCTTCTAAGGACCTTTAGATCGACTGCCATATATATATATTTGATGGTTGGTCAAAAATCTTTTTTTCCTAAAACGACCATTCTTCGCGAAAAAAATGTTACTTTCGCGAAACTTTCGCGAACTCCACGTTTATCTTTCACTGGGCCATGTTGGGCAACAACGCCTCTTATGAAGATTCGTTCACCACCTGGCAAATTACGCCAGGGAATCACGGATCACTTCTTGATAGCCCTTTTTTAACATGCAGCTAGCATCACGGAATCCCTTCTCAGGACTGATTGTTGCTGACTATTTTTTGGCAAGGTTTACTGACCCACCCCCTTCAACATGCACTTTGACTTTTGCCCACTCCTTCGCAAGACTTTCGCGGAACTTTCGCGGATATCCCTATTCACACAGACCCCGGCCATCAGCAGGGTGCGCATTGAAGGAAAAGCGAACACCAGGGGCCTTTGTCTTTTTTTCTCGCAAAGCCTCACTTTTGGAAACTTGGCTGCTGCATGTGGAGCTTATTTCTTGAGACTTCAAAAATCATCATTAGGCAATGACAGCGGCAGGTGCAAGGATGTGCTTCAGGACCATGGTGCTTGGCTGTCGCGAGGCCTCACCTTTGGAAGCTCGGCTGCTACTTATGAAGTGCACCAGTGCCCTGCTCCTGCCGGACCCCAGGCGGCAGTGGGCGGGTGGCAGCCCTTTAAATCCAACTTTCGCGAAAAAAATGTTACTTTCGCGAACTCGAATAAAAAACTTTCGCGACATAACATGAAGGGTCTTCGCAATTAAAACTCTTTACAGGGACCTGTAAATGGATCACCATCATTATATGTACATACAATGTGTATGATTCAAAGCGTCTCCTGGACAGGGTGGATGACCATTTCAAGCTGCAAAATACCGGAAACCGCAGGTGCTTACATTCGAACGGCAGATTGGGTGTCCAAATCAACTCCGCAGCGCCCCGGGCTCGGACGATGTGACCTTGCGGCACTGTTGCTGGCAAACCGGTTTCTGCGCCGCGTCTCCTCAGTGCACGCAGGTACTTAAGTGGCATGCCGCTGATCATTTTGACTGTGGTGGGCCGGCCTCCACCTTGGCTTGGGCATCTGTGTCGCCTATCGCCTATCGCCGCCTTCGCCTTGCGCAACTTCACGGCACGCTGCTTTGGTTGGATCCTGCCTCGCCGCTGCCTCTGTCTTTTGCCGCGCCACGGCTTCCGCACGGCAGCGGCTTGGGTCAGTCGGCGTTTTAATCCAACATTGCATACAATATTGCATACATCTGATACATACGATACAATCGATACATGTATATTTACATATGATATGATTATAGAGACATATAATTTGTACATATATAATGTGAAACCACTGTCGTATCCTGGTTTCAAAAGTTGATGAATTTTGCTTTACCAAGCAACTCCGAGTTCACAGCAATAGGCAAGCTCAATCCCCTGGATGCCGGACGTGCCACTCCGGTACAGCCCGACCAAGCCATATGGAAAGGGGCAGGTTGATGAACCTGAACGTTCGACGTGGACGTGCGGCAGATGATGAATCTGGGAAATCCGTTGCGGTGTTAGAAGGCTGGGATACCAGAGGTTGAAGGGACAAGAGAGAAATTGTGTGGACTTTGTTTATGTTCATGCTTTGATTTTCGATGAAGACTCAACTGTAGTAAACAATCGTGCTTTGGTGGAGAAACAAACCCTCTCCATTAGAAGATTGCATCTATACTGTTGTGGCCATGCAAGACAGTTGTTGCAGAAAGTTCCACAATCTGCGGGAAAACAGGATCATCCCACTTGGGAAGTGCTGATCCTATTGATCATTGGAATCATTGGCTGGATTTCCCCCACCATTTGCACAATTCGCACGGTTCTCCTCCGTGCCCAGGCACCTGTGTCGTCGAAGCTGGTGCTCCAATCTGCAATCTGACACTGACCCCAACGACCTGCCCCTTTGGGGCGGCAGCATTTGCCCCATTCGATGCAGCCGATGTGTTTGCATTCCCAGGGCCCGCGGTTCCTGTGAGAGGAATTGAAGAAGCCGGGCTTCGGGAAAACAGCATAAACAAGTGTAATGATACTGAACGCTTATCATAACAACATATAACAACAGCAATAAGTAGTTATAGTGATACAAAATAGTTATAGAATTTTAAAGAAATAAGTCTCAAAGGATTGCAAACCATCGCAATACCAAAGAGAACGAATCCCTTACGCCTTTTTTCCCCGCGTTGTTAAAGGATGCTCCCCATCCAAACCAGTCACATCATGTCGCCAGGATTCAAGCCATGGAAGAAGTAGCCATCTGGACACAGGCCCCAGGAATTTGCATTGTCCAAGGCTGGACTCAAATTCACATACTCGCACTCCTCTTCATCAAACTGAGTGCTGCGATATTTGGCGGCCTCAGTGCCAGATGGCCGATCTTTAGACCCGTTTGAGGTGCTGTTTGAACACCCAAATGTGGCTCAATGCTATCAAATCCAGGCTTTCCCAAGATCTAACCACGTTTCAGGGTTACTGAATCAATCATTTCAAGTCACTCTACATTGTAACCAGGCACATCATTCCGGATTTCTATCTGTTCTTGGTGATGTTTCAACTCAAACCCTGGTTATTCCTACATCCCCAGCAAAAAAAAAGAAGCAGGGTATTCTTATTCTTCTTTTCCCCCATCAAGAAAACACGAAAATCTTTGCTATGTTTCCCTCCTTTTCACCAGTCGGCATGGTTGCTCTCAGAATTCGCTATCATCAGGTTGGTCACCATCAAAAAGTTATCCCGGCAAAACAAACAGGTGTCAAGGAGAAGATTGCTGAGAAAAACTCATGACACAAACGAATGTCTACAAGATCTTCATACCAGGGCCTCTAAGAGAATCTCACAAGGTCGTCATACAAGGACAATCTTGAAACAAGAACCGCCTCCTCCTCCTAGGAGATCCACAAAAGCTTGCCAAGCACCTCTAAGAGTACATTTTCTCAAGATATTCATGGAAGGGAAGGACCCCTGATAGGCTGTCACCAGGATCTCTACAAGATCTTGGCCAAGATCTTCACACAAGGACCGCTAAGAGAATCTCACATGATCGTAGAAGGATCTTCTAGAGAATCCAGAGGATCTTTTGACGAAGATCTCTGATACCTAAAGACTGCTAGGTACCACGACGAGAGAGATCCAACACACACACACACAGACACACACTCGAGAAATCGACGTCCAAAACAAACTCGGATGTCATACGCTTTACGATTCTCAGCATCTTGTGCAAAAAAACTCTTGCGCCTGCCACGAAAAAAATGAAGCTGAGGCATCAGAAGTCTCGCAGTTGCCACTGAAAATAATCTCAACATGGTCAATTCAAAAGGAACCTCAATCCAAATGACCTGCAGCAGCCACAGAAAAGAAAAAAACATGGCGCCAGAAAGGGACGCGGCACGAAGGCATGTGCTGTAGCACTCACCAAATTAGCCGGACATGAGTGTGCGAATCCTTGATCAACCTACCATAAGAACCCCAAGTGTGGCCACTTGCCTTTTGGCTAAATAGGTTCGTCTCAAAGTGTGAATCCCCCTATTTGACGACCGTTTTTCACCATCGTATACCATCGGCTTCAGCCACTTTGAGACAACCCCATCACCAAGTTTTCGGGGCAAACATTGGCAGTAATCCATCCCCATCCAAAAGGAATCACCAAAATTCCAACTGTGCCTACATTTTGTGCCTACATTTATGACCAAGTCCAAAAGGTGAAATAATCCTTTGGATTTGTAGATTTTGTAGGTACCCTATCTGCTTCAAATCTCGCCAATAATCGGCTTCCCATTGGGAAAAAAAAATAATTATATAGCCATCAACACAAAATAGATTGTAAAAAAATCACCCAACTTTCCCAAAAATCTCGCCTCCAAGTTGTACAAGTTGTTCTCATGACTGCGCCGGAAGCCGGTGATGGCCGTGTTGGGTGGGGAAAAGCTCCAGCCTTCGTGATCGAAGCTGTAACTCCAATCGGCTTCGTACTCCGTACTCGCCAGGTCCCAAGCCTTTGGTACGACCTTCAGGACCACCAACATGGCGAACGATCCATGGGATTGAACGGAATCATCATGGAATGCAATGGAGCTTCCATAAGGATTGTATCGTTTTTTTGGGCGAAAATTTTGATGGGAGTATAGTATCAAAAAAATCCCTCTGCCATGGCTATGGAAACCAAAACCCATGGCTAGATCATTTAGCTTGATGATTTACTTAAAAGATATGATATGTTGATGTTCCATAGCTGGAACTCTTAAAGTACCAGAGGCATCCTGATCATTTGTCTATGTCGAATCACCATCCCATTTTCGGATGAAAAAAATGCTTGAGACCCACGGCCCATAAAATGGAAACATTGCTGGGTGCTGAATGATTTCCTCATTCTTGCCATGCCCACGATGCGAAAAATCTCCCGATTCCCGAGACTTTTGGTATTAAGATGATAGGAAAAATAAATAGAAGAATTTGATATGTTTGTATACACATCAGTACTGATTCAGTACACATCTATTCAATCCTCCAATCTTCATCAATATCTTCATCAATCCTCCAGAAATCGTGGCACATTAATCGTGGCGACCCCCTGGCCTTCTTCACATCGTCCTCGTTGAAGCCCTTCAACGCAGCGATCGCTTTCGCCTTGGTTCCCACGGAGACGAAGGGCATGGCAGTCAGCACCACCGCGAACTGATCCACCAGATCCACCAATCTGCGCAGGTGAAAACCATGGTGCAAAATGGCTGTGAAGTACTGCAAAAACCATCGGAAAATCTGTGAAAATCTGTGATCATCACCAGTTGTCCCAGATGTCGCCCTTTATCCCATTAAACATATTAAACAGCTGCTTTTCTCAGGTCATTGTCCCTAGTGGTTTATGGCCATTTCAGTAGGGAAAACAGATGATTCATCATGAAATTTGAGAGGCCCCATGCACCGAAAATGATGAACAAATTTTCCCAATTCGTGGATCACCAGGGCAGGTCCAATCAGTCCAATCATCACCCAACGGCGGTGTTTCGGTGTTTCCCTCCACGCCACTTGATGCGCTTCTCGGGTGAATTGAAGCCCCCGAAGCTCACCTGCATCACCTCTTCACGGAAATCCCACTGGGCATGGCTCATGGAACCGGAAGATTGCCATGTTTCATGGCCGGTCTTTTCAGCAAAGAGGGGTTGGTTTAGCCATAAAATTGGTGGATGTAATTGACACAAATAATTTGGTGGAAGCTCAAGACAGCCATGTAAAAAGGTTGACTTAAGCATAGAAAATGGATAGACATTGGGGGTTTTACCAGTAGAATAAAGGCAAAGTCTTCGGGAAAGTTATGGTTTTTCCACAAATATATAGTTTCCCTCCAGAGCACAAGAAACTTTCTGGGATTTTTGGAAAAGAACATGGGGAGCATAGTGACACAAAAATCATGAAAAATGATGCGAAACACCCTGCAATCCCCTGGTTGATCATAATTGTCCACATTAAAAAATTGTTAGTTTCGAGCCCCATCTCCAGGCAAACCCAGGCAAGTAGACTCTCTTCCGATCTGATCGCCGCCAGTTGATGATTGGCCAGCTGAGTTTTTGCATCCCGACTTACAAAGCCACTATCTTGATCCGAAAGTTGAAAGTTCCCTTCCGTGACACCCAAATTGAAGTGCAAGGTTGTCCCAGTTGTCCCTCAACTCCATCCATTTCATTCTGAGGTGTGGGTCACAATTCGGTGGCCCAGAACTAATGACACCAATGAATGCCACAGATTTTCCCAGGGCAAATCGACCCACTAAATGTGTTCATTCACAATCATGCGATAATTCTTAAATACCCTGCACCCCCATTGTAAATTTCACTTCACCCTATCCAACGCCACCATCCATTTTAAAAATTTTATCTGCCAAGTCACCATATCCAACTGGTTGCCCACCATCTCACCCTTGATCTCAAAACTCACCAGGCCAGGATTGCGGAAGCGGAAGAGTTGCACTTCATCCGCGCCGCTCTTCGCGCTGCTTGTCGCGTCCGTCTGAAGCAATCCTAAGCGATGGGCCGCAGCGTGGTCGCGATGCTCAGAGAGGATGGTTTGCTCCAGATGCTTGCCGTATTCCATGGTGGCCAAATACAGCTCCTGGAGCAATGCTGAGTGGTTAAATTTGCTTGAATATAAGTCACCTGATGGTACCTGTTGCTGGAACCAATGCTCTATGTTTTGTGCTCAAAAATGGTGCTCAGTTCGATGTGTGTGTGCGCGCAAAAATTGGGTATGCCCACATGATTGCCGTCTAAATTGGGAAGATAGTATGTTATTATATGTTATTAATCTGAATTTCACTGCACGTGGAGGTTTTCCCCAAAGAAAAAAAACAGAGATACCATTTGTTTCATAGTACATAATTCACTTCACTGGATGTATGTGTTCTCTCAAAAAATAAAAAGATGAACAAAAAGATGGCAATAATCTAATTTGGATTAATATGGGGTATACCCAATTTAGATATTAAAATCTGAAAAAAAAACTTTTAGACTATGTGCTCATATCTTTTAAATACATCATGTTTCCCAGCCCACATCCCGACTTCTTAGCCAGGTCCTGATCCCTCCAGACCAACTCAGGAGGCGTCTGGCTGCGATTTTGCAGCAGCGAAGCGGTGCGGTCCATGGCCTTGACGGCCGGCTGGAACATCCACTAAAACCAGCCTTGAGAAGTGGGTCGTTTTCTTCACCCCCGGCTGGAAAATCAGGATTCGCGTCATGGTTTCTTGATAAATTTAAGTCAAAATAAAAAACATGACATGAGGTCTCAACATGCCAAAAAAACCATCATTGAAGATTTTGATGAGAAATTTCCAGCTTAGATTACCCCTAGTGGCCGTGAGATGGGTGGTGAGGTAAACATAACCACCCAGAACCAACGCAACAATTCAGGGCTTTGAGCGAAAGCCAACTTTAAAATCAGCATGCGTGAGAGGGACGTCATCACCCCAATGAAGATTTTCCCATGCTAAGTTTAATTCGATTCCCATGCTAAGTTTAATTCGAGGGTAAGGCGGAAGCCTTTTTTTCACAAAAACAATATCAGCATGCATAGATGGGCCGCTCACTTTTGGTATGACATACCAAGCATCCCGTTTTGGGGTCAAGTTTTGACAGTCTGTCGTCAAATGACTGGAAAAGGAAGTGATAGGGGGAATCCCATTTGAAATAGGACTGCTATTCCTCAATTCTAAATGCGGGCAACTTTCGGATGTTAAACCTTGCAAACTCTCCGAGCATTGGAATCGCTGGTTTCTACCATGAAATACTGGGATTCCAGGTCGCCCAGGGAAGCCTTTCAAATTTGACATGTTATGGGTCCAGGTCCCTAAAATCATCATACACCGGCTTTTTGAAAAGGCCCAGAAACCAGGTGAAAAGGCTAATTTTGGGGTACCCTCTGGTGAACTAACATAGCGAAAATGGCCCAGTCGAAATAGTGGTCATTTTCCCATGAAAAATGGTGGATCTTTCCATGGCAAAATGTAAACGTTCACCTTTGGGGTATAGCACCCAGTGACTGGAGAAATCCCAGTCGGTTGCGGCTCTGACCACCACTCCACCACGCCTCCAAAGTACGGTCATCTTCCACACTATGACTTCCAACCGCCACTCCTGTGGCGCTCTTAACCCCTGGTTGACGATATTGAAAAAAGTTGGCGAAACAAAATCTGCTACCCTCTGGTAATAGCTGACATAGCTATTGAAAATGGCCATTTATAGTGGATTTTCCCATTAAAAATGGTGATTTTCCATAGTTATGTTAGTTTACCAGAGGGTACCCTAAATGAGATTTACTTTGTGAGCGAAACCTCGCCTGTTTTTTTTCACCTGTCGCAACAAACCATCTTTCTTTAGCCAAAACTGCTAGCTCGGAGCGGCCGTCCTGCCGGGTTGCGGTACGTTTCGTAGGCTGAATAGATGTTGTTGTCCGTAAAGTCCGTGTTGTCTCCTTGGACCCAGTGGGTGACATCCACCCGAATCCAACCACTGATGGTATCAATTTCCCAAGAAACCAGAAACATTCCCCATTCTTGGCATCGATTTTTTTTCCAGTGCAGTTCCAGTCATGTTCGTGGATGTGTCGGTCTCTATCGTTTTTTCGGGGTTATCTCCCAACTTATGGGCTTGATAACCATGGTTATACCCAGTCCAAAGTAACCTCTGCCCAAGTTGGCTTCGCCTGTAATGAACCGATCAATTTTTCATGGCTATTCTGTTGGATACTAAGATCATCAACATATGATGTCCCCATGTTGTTTGTATACTCGCAATATGTATACATATATATATATGTACATATGTAAATAAATGTGTATATATATATATATATACATATATATATACATGTATATATATATATGTATGTACATATACATATATATACATATATATACATACATACATATTTAAATATATATATATACATATATGTATACATATATATACATATATATATATACATATAAATACATATATACATATATATATATACATATATATACACATACATACATATTTATATATTTATATATATATACATATATATACATATATATATATACATATATACATATATATATATGTATACTCATCCTTTTTTCCATATAAAAAACATTTTAAAACAGACATTGGTATGGATCAAAATTGTTAAACCCAAAAAATGGATGCAGGAATATAATCACTCGAAAGGAGAATTCAACCAAAGAAAATGGGAATATCACTAGCCATCATCAACAGGGATATGCAATCAACTCAATGTGATATGGAGCTACTCATATCCACTTTGTGGCCGTTAGGAAACACGGGGGGATGTTCTCCAAATTCTTGGGGAAGCTCAATGTAGAGCTTCTTCTGATGAGGGATGGCTAGGATCAGTTGAGCATCAATGGGAATCCGAATCACACGTGGGGCACCAATGGACCCACAAAAGGCTTGCCTTTTTGAATCCAGCAGTTGCCACATATTCCTTCCGATTTTACCCATATAGCCATATCAATGTGATTTTTGTTCAAATCCATATCTGCCACAGAACTTGCCATATCTCTACATCCCCATCCCCATTCGAAATTACCATCCTGCCGTCCATGGCCCCAAGGTGGGCCACCACCTTTCCAACCGGCTCCGAAGGCCGGCTTCCGAGGCGCCGAAGCGTTTCACCAATCGTAGCGTGCGACTGTAGAGCATCACGCCCCCCGAGCTGATGACGGTCCGCAAGACGCTCAGGTCGACGCCGCCTGGACGGACAACGGAACAACCTATATCTGGACATGATTTTTGGACGGAAATCATGGGATCTATAACCAACCAAATGATATATTAATATATATATGTGTGTTTGTTGGATATTAAAAATATAGATCGTTTTTTGTTTAAGGACAGTATCTTGATATACTTAGCCAGGCAAAATAAGGATGTTACCATCAAAAATATAGTGAATTAGCCAATGAACAATGCAAATGGGGCTATAACATAAAATCATATATATATTGCATATATATATACTGTATACAACAAAATAACCAATCATATGATTATGGGTTTGTCCAAGAATGGGTTTTCTTTTTCTAATCAGGGAGATCATGAAAAAAGCTACTCAGCAAATACACAGTATAGAAGTATAGCAGCATGATCGTTGAAGACGACGGCGACAACAATGATTGAGCAACAATAGCAATAAATACTAGACAGTGACAGCCACAACAAGAATACACGTCGGAATGATGGGCAGAAATCACCGAGCATCTTAATCAATCCACCGATTTTGTCCAGTTCTTCATTCAAAAAAACCTCCTAAACCTGCCGCACCTGGTTGCTTGTCCGGCCAGCAGACCATGGTATCGATATCCGCCAGCGGTGCGGGGAGAATGTCGAACTCCAAGCCGCCCACGAAGGCCAAGACAGGCTGCATGGAGAGCGCATAGGAAACGGTGACGCACTTCTCAATCGCCATCTCCCAGGTGTAGAAGGAATAGCCCGCCTCGGAAAAGTCAGTTGGATGAATCTATGATTGAGAGGCCATAAAGGCCATCAATATAAAAAGCCATCTATAACCGGTTATATCTGTGGTCTATCTGTGGCAAACTCACCAAATCGCTGAAAAATGAGTTGGAAAAAGCTCTGGGCGAATTTTGAAAAAAGCTCCGTCCAGCTACCCATTTCGTCAGATGATCCTTATCCATCATCCAACTGTTGTCACATGGCACAGCCCATGGCTCCAATTTGATGAAGTCATCTTCGTCATTCACCTGCCAATCTGACTGCGCCACCGCGCCGTTGGAGCCACTTCGTGTCTTGGGCGCAAAGGCCAGGCAGGAGGCCGTGTCGATTTCCTTGCCAGCGAACCTGGGAGCCGGTGTCTGTAGAAATGGAGCCATTAGATTCCCATAGATTCCCCATTTTCCTGTGAATTTACGAATGGGAAAATAAGAAAAACTCCTCTTCAGCAAATGCCGGAAACTGAGTGATCAATTTGGTGGCATAGTTGCCATCATTATCATGGATTTCAAACTCGAAGAGTGAATCCGAATCTCCACCATCATCATCCCCCTCCTGCAAGAGCGATGTTTTCGATGCACGCTTCATCTTGGCCAGTTTCTTGGCTCCGGGCCCGCGTCGGGTGTGTTTCTTGATCGCCAAGTTCTTGCTCGCATGGTGGATGGCTGGCGACTCACCAATCCTCGGGAACTTGCTGGTGGCCGCCTCTGAGAGTAGTGATGCCTTCTCCTCAATCACCTTTCCGGGCAAAGTGGCGATGAAATCCTCCATGTCCCCACAACAATGTTACATGAGTTACATGGTCAAATCCTTGGGTTAATACATATCTGTTTTCTTCCCCAAAACTACCGACCAAACCCATAAAACTTAGGCCCGAATCCAGTGATTCTGGGTTCGATCCCACATCCTTTTTGGATAAAATCACACCAACTCCCAAGAATATCGAAATGTCGATAGCAACCCCCATAAAAGATTCAAAAAGAATCCTACCGAAATAGTGGTGCCTGTTTCACCTGTTCCATCTTTTTCGGCGATCTTTGTAAAACAAACATCGACAAGTCGAAACCGTTCAAACAGGGGGGTTCTAACCGCAGATGATTTTCGGCCGAAAAGGCCACCTTTTTCACAATGGTTTTAGCCACCACTGCAAAGACTTCGATGAACTCCTGGATCATATCACCCATCCTGTCACGAAAATCACGAAAATCTGAAAAGCAAAATTGCCAATCATAAAAACTGGGCATCTAAAGTGTGTTTGCTTTGGGCATATGTCACTAACTTAATATTTCGGTGTGTTTGAAAATGATATGGTGTACTTCCGAGCTATGGCAAGCTTAAGAGGGAAAATGGTGATAAAGCATTGGACAGTAAAGGCATAGCTTTTTTTTGAAACAAACCCAAATCTTCAGGGACCGAACAGTAGAGGCTCACCACATCTGCCGATCTCTTCAGCTTGTTTTATTCAGGTGGGCACGTGAATGCAGTGAAGCCCTGGTCGCCTGGTGAGGAAGCTCAATGGAGGTACCTGCTCAATGATCAACAGCCCGAAGCATTTGAAGACCTCCAAGGGCCCTCCTCCGGTGGCGCAATTCACGGCCTCGCCAAGTCAGTAGACAGCACCAACGAGTTGCCACCGGAGGTTTTTCTTGCTGTTCCAATGGGGTTTAATAATCCCCTTTCAATAGGTTAGTCCAAGCCCAATACTAACAAATCTGACAGTAAGCCAGTGGCTTTTTGACGCTGCTCACTTGGCTTTTGAATCAAGCCATATTTTTTGGCTGCAACGTTTATGCAACATTGACCTGGCTTCGCAACCCGAAAAATCAACAAAGGACATGATGGAATGTGGTGCAAAGCTAAAAAGAATGTCTTGTTTTTCGTCTTCACATCAAATCTAATTGTGAAACCAATGCAGAAGGATGAATACTAACAAACATAGTAGTTATAGTTATTATATGTTATGTATATATATATAATCTATATATATATATAGATATAAATTATTGTTGTTGAATCAATTCCGCATTTTACCAGAGATTCTTTGGCAGGCAGTAGTCTTCACATCTCAAAAACATGGCAAGTTCCCAGGGTTTCAATCTTGACTCAGCCCCTCTGAATCAGGGTTGCGCCTGACGTCCCAGGTCCACCATGGTCTTGATGGGTGCCAGGCCGAACTCTGTCACCGTCTTCAAGGGTTCGGGCCATTGCAGGCTGGTGCGGCCAAAGTCGAAGTCGATGAGCTTCAAGGTCTTGCCCATCATGCTGATCTCACGGGAGCTGACGAATCACTGCTTCATCGAGTCGGAAAAGATGTGTCTGGACATGAAAATCAGTGAGGATCTGGGTTATGAATGGTTATGATATCATATGATATACATATGTTTCATGTTTTGTCAAATCAACTTCGCCAAGTGGTTTGCAACAAAAACGCTTGCGGTGGGCCAGCCGGCCCAGCCGCACCTCGCACTTCTGCCGACCAAAGTCCAAGTCCAAACCGTTGGAGCTCACCGACAGCGACGGCCGCGCGAATTCGGGGCAACCGGCACTCCACCTGGGCAACCGCAACAGCAGGGGTTCCTTGGCAACTTCTGAGTAGGGGAGATATCTTATGGGAGATATAGGTTGAGATAAGTCAGGGAGATTTTGCCAGAAATTTGGGGACTTTGAGCAACAAAGCTATGGTTTTTTTTGGTATCAAAACTGAATCAAAACCACTGGCTGTGTTGTGATTTCACCGTGAAAAATGTGGATCAAAAGCTATCAAAAGGGATTGAAAGCAACAAGTTATGCGGATTTAACTATCAGAAATAGAGATGTTTCACCAAGAAAAATTGTACTTTTTGATATTTTACAGGGATATAATCATCAATGATATGTATTCAACAATATGATACGGTGTTGTCCAGAAGTGATGGATCTGTGCATCCAATATATTGCGAGTTGCTATGATGCTGGGACCCCACGTTCCTTGGTGTTCTTGTGGGGTTAGTTCAAACTAACCCAGCTTTACATAAGCCACGTGGGGAACTTACAATCACCAAGGTTACAAAAACAACTTGCTAAGTGGGCTAGTCTGATAGCACATCCCATGGTTCAAATCCTGATTAAAACCGACCAACCGACCCCTGGGTATCGACGAGAAATTCGTACCGTTACCCCCGTTACCCACTGTCTTGAAAGGAATCCGGGGTACCCCCAATCTCTTTATGAACCAATTCCATTCAATCTCATACAAAGCACATTGAAACCATAACTTGTGCAGCACCAAGGTGCTCGGGGAAGCCGGGCTTGGCCACCGTCTTCAAAGGCTCGGGCCAGTTGACGTTGGTGCTGCCGAAGTTGAAATCGAAGATGGTGACCTGGTGAAACGTGACTCAAAAAGGGAGGATTTCACTGAGAAAAATGGAGGGGGTATAACAAACTCAATGGAATACTTGGCTTTACATGTACTGTATATCTAAATATGTACATGTAGATATGAGTGAAGTTATAAGTGTTCATATGGGGTGACAAACCTGCTGGAAAACACATCGCAGTTGTCTGAAAATTTTGAGGAAACCCTGCATGTGATAAACTGTATCATCATCTTCCCCATGGCAATTTTGGGCTATATGCCAAAGTTGGGCGAACCCATATGTGCATGTCTGTCTCTGTACAGTTGGTCCATAGCTACAGATATAGCCTGAAGACATGTTTATGGATGTTTTTCTTTACATACGCATGTATCTGCACAGTGTGTGTGTAAAGCAATTCGCGTGTTATTTTGCTCCCTGAAGATTCGAGCACTAAAGGGATGTCTCTGTTCATGTGTCAAGTTTTACGGGGTAGATTGGAGGCAGAGTTATAGACGCATCAGTGGGCATATCCGTTCAGCCCAATCTATAGATATTTATACATATATACTGTGTATATGGTCTATATATATGGTGTATATATATATATATATGATATATATGATATATATGATATATATATATGAGTTTGATGTGTACGATGTATATATAGATGGATACATAATGTCAATCCATCTCTCAAATAGTGGCAGTCCCAAAAACAAATCAAAAAGAAACCCACACCCTAGGGCCCCAGGAAAAAAATATGGGGAATGGATTTCCATCGAAAGCACTGAAAAGGTCACATGTATGTAAAAATCAAGAAATATAGCGCAGAAACCCATCAAAGCAACGTTTACCATCAAAGCGCTCTCGTCCAAGGGACTTGATGTTCATCACTTTCGTCTTCGGGGCTGGTTAAGAACGGGATTTCCGAAGACCATGAAGTTTTTCGGGGTTTTTGGGACTAATGGTGTTTTATTAAGCATAATGGTGGTTATAGTACCCTCTGGTAAACTAACATAACTATGGAAAAGCACCAGTTTTTATGGGTTTTTTGGAACCTTTTGCCACTGAAACTGTAAAAGACCAGGGCACTCTCTGTCCCATCAAACTGATCCTGCATTTCTGTCGACCCCAATTCACCGAAACCCCGTTGGAGTCCACATTCAACGAAGGTTTGGTGGCCTCACGGAGCAATATGGTGGGACAGTTCTGGTCAAACAGAATGGGCTCTCATCACCCTGATTAAAGAGGTGAAATGACCAATTTTCCCGCCAGCCCTGATGATCGATGGCTCATGGGTTCACCCGCCCAAGGGGCGCATCATTCTGATACAAATCCAGAAAAGCAACCTTGCTTGTGGATATCTCATCATTTTTCCCTGACACAATTTGGGAAGTGGTCTTGAGAATCTGGTACTCTGCTGTCTACATCCCAAAAACGTTGCCAGAATGGTCGCCAACATCGGGAATTTCGAAGTTGTGGTTGACCCCTACCTACTCTAAATCGGAAACTCATATAGTTGCAAACCACTTTCGATTCCTGAGCATCCAAATGTCTGGAAGCCTCGGTGAAGTAAGTCGAGAATAAGTCAGCTCACAGATGTGAATTCGGAGCTCACAGTCCTTTTCCCACAAAAAACAACGCAACAAAAAAACGGACATCCAAAAAAAACAGCGACCATTCACTATTTTCAGGATTATGGTTACATATGGCTACCATTCACTCTAAAAAATGTTTTCCTTTATTGCGGTGCGACCATTCACCCCAGTTGATCTCGCTGAGTCCCATGGGTCCCATGGGGTCCCAGTGGGGCGCCTCGGGGCAATCGGCGCTCCAATCGCTGAAGCCCTGCGTCAGGATGTCCACGGCCATCTCCACGCTGTCGATGGCTGTGTTGGCCACGAACCTTGGCCGATCCGTACAGTGCCAAGTTGCCAGTGGCCAATGATATCGAAAGCACTATAAATTGTAAAGGAAGTAATGAAAAAAAGAATTGCTAGAAACATGTGGTTAATCAGTTAGTATATATATATATATACGTATATTATAAAGGTTTGGGATCACAGGGTAGGTCTCCCCACGACGTATCTTACCCTTGCCTTAGCGGGTCTTTTCGCCGACGGACCCGCGGGCCATCTTGGGTGGCCTTCGACGAGTTCGGCTTTTGCTTGAGCAGTGCTTCGGTACGAGCTCTACCACCAGGTGAACCTCTTCTTGCAGGGCTGGGTTTGCATGCGGATCATTGTGTTGATTGCAGTGATCCTTCAGATCCTGGGCAATTACGCCTTCTCTGCGAAGAAGGAAGAGGAGACAAAGGGCCCAAGCAAGAAAGCTTTGGCATCTGCACAAATCAGGCATCAGGACCCTTTCCCGTGCTTCATTGAGGAGGGTGTTTGTTGCTTTGAAGAATCATCATTCAGCAGACGGAGATTTTCTTCGAGTGATTGCCACAGAGATGGCTTTCTCACAGGTGGACTGGCGTTGCAGCTTTTGCTGGAGAACCAACAAGGCCAACACAAAGAGTTGTGCCAGGTGTGGGATAAAGTGGACTCATGGACAGGATCCATCCTACACCCCGCAGAAGGACATGAATGCCAGGCCAAAGAGTCCCAGACGTGTGCAACAGTCAACAGGGAACTGGAACTACACGGGCTGGAACGAGGATGTAGACTGGGGCGATTCGAACTGGCAACAAGGTTATGGTTCGTCATCAGCCTATCGCCAACGTGGAGATACCCCTCGCAAGAAGACTCCGAAGCAGAAGAAAGGAGCCAAACCTCGAGCAGATGGTCGAAACTCCTACGATGTTCCACCGCCGGAACCGCCGTGGAACTCCAGCTATGCAGGAGCGCCACAACAAGTGGCTCATGGTGGAGAAGATCATTCAGCAGCTGCAGAAAATCTCACGTTACTTGCAACTGCACTGAAGGAAACAAACACAACAGTACCTGCCAGTGTTGCCCACATTGTCGTAGAGAATTCAGCGCCTGTGCCAACTTCGAAGAGCCTCAAGAATGCGGTGGACAAGATGGACAAGGCGCGCAAAAAGCTCAAGGAGGCGCAGAAAGCTCGCCTCAGCCTTCACAACAATTGGCGAGCATAT
>Ga0126342_10002591_pt1 | contig 28512 bp, 22 predicted proteins | sample Cyp1metagenome_FD_92528 | JGI IMG/M metagenome (GOLD analysis project Ga0126342, IMG submission 92528) | Coral microbial communities from Lord Howe Island, Old Settlement Bay, Australia - Cyphastrea 1 metagenome | ecosystem: Host-associated > Invertebrates > Cnidaria > Coral ... | reverse complement strand
GGAAAATCTTATCCATCCGGTGCACGAGCTGCTGGATGGCTTGCTACTTCAAGATGTTGCCGTGGGATATGTTCTAACCAGCTTCAACAAGAGTGCTGGGCAACTATCAATCGCCATGTAAACGGGTGCGTAAATAATCTTGAATCCACATGTTCTATTTGCTGAATCTCAATTTCCCTGGTTGAAAGCTAACTTTTGAGTCGGAAAGATTTGTTTGCTTGGTTCAACCCCCATTCCAACCCCAATGTTCCATGCTTAACATGCATAAAGCCCCAGAAAACCACCATTTTCCATCGTTAAACCAGGTGAAACCCCGGTGTTTCTTTGCGAATTCCTGAGTTTCACGGGTCGCTGGTCGCAGGCGAAACGGTGAGGGCAGAGGCCCTGTGGACTCGCCTCTGTGCCTTGCAACATGGACTCGCAGAGGTGGAGAGGCGCAATGAGATTCCCAGGGGGTGATATAGTGACAGATCCTATCGTATAAGGGGCCCCCGTTCGATAGCTAAGTTGGTGAACATAACTCCAACAACTATGGTTTATGATACTTATAACTATAGTTAATGGGATTTGTAAACCAACTTATAACTGGGGGGGGCCACATTGTATCGTATAATGTGGTTAAAACAATGCAGTAACTGGTTGGTGGTTTGGAACATTTGGAACATGAATTTGGAATTTTCCCCATTAGCTTTGATGATGATCCAATCTGACGAGCATATTTTTCAGGGGGGTTGAAACCACGAATTAGATAATAAACCATCCCCCAAATCACCATTTTTATAGGTGGTATGGTTACCATTCCCAGTCATGGGTAGTTTATGACATTGTTTTAACCACATTAGTATATCTAGGATATAGATGGTAGATGTAGATATCTATAGTATAGATGATATATATAGTATAGTGTAGACTTAGATGATATAGTGATATAGTGCCTAAATTGGAATATATGGCCTACATAAATGATGAAGTAGTATTCAGATATGAATCAGGATGCAGATAGATTGATGCAAAAATGGGAAAGTGTATTGGTTGACTGTACCAACTATGATGTATTAGAGGGTTTGAATGTTCTTTTCTAACCGTCAGATGGTATAGATATGTATAGATGATATTTACCTCATATTGTCAGGTTTGAATGTATGGATTTTTTCTACCCGCCCTGTCTGGGTCAATTTTTGCTGGGATAAAAAGCTGGGAATGCGAATCTTATCTGGGAAATGTTCATCCAACGGTTTGAAAGGCTTGTTTTTAAATGTTTTGCCCCCCAGCAGCTAGTGGCTTTACCATATGAGCCATGGTCAATACTCACTATATGATTGATGGTCATCCCATCCATAATAAGGATCCTTATAATGGTTATTACAAATCCCTATGAACCATTGGATGACTAGCCCCTATTAATGGTTATTAACCATGAGTATTGACCATAGCTCATATGAACAAAAAGCAAGGCCAAAAAGATGCCGTGACGGGCCGTGTTTCCAAAATCGATCATACCTCATAGAAATCGTTCGGTGTCTGTCGCAACTAAAAACCACAAAAAAGTATTGGTAGTTACCGCAACTACCACCACAAGGTGGTGCCCCAACTTGGGTATGGGAATAGATTATGGATATGGGGATGGAGATATTCATCTATATCCCATTATATATCTATTCCATTATATACGTATTTATTCCATTATATGTCATTATATACCAGAATATATACGGCATATATACGGCATTTATAATGGAGTAAATATATGTATTTAACACCATAATATATAATATAAACATATGCCATTATTCCATATATATTTATTCCATTTATACCAGAATATATGTATATATATATATGTGTGTGTGGCCAACACCATGATAATTGAGTGTGTCTGAAAATGGTTCGTATACCCCTGGCCATTTATGGCCATTTAGTGTGGAACATGATATGCCACTGGATTTTTAGGCAAACCAAAATGGGAGCCACGCAAGAAAATATAGATTGGGTTTAAGACCCTTATGATTCATATGAATTTCTATCTTTTGGGTCACCATCACTCTACAGGGAATTGGGTGATATCGTTTTTGGAACTTTGTTTGTTTTCGTGACTTTGGAAAGAACAGTAAATGTCGGAAATCCACAGGTTTTCCAAAATGTGAGAAACAATCCCTAGTCAATGGATTGCTTTAAGAGAAAACCTCGAGAAAAACCATAGTTTTAACATGTTTTTCCCACTTACCATCTGGTTATTTAACATAGCCATGGAAAATCACCATGTTATTAAGAACGGTAAACCATCTATTTCTATGGTCCATCTATGCCATGGCAATGTTAGTCATAACCAGAGGGTATGTTTACCAACTTATCTAAACTCAATCCCATCAATGTCAACCCTGGATTAATAAACCCCGAACGGCTGTCTAATTGGGGGGGTATCATTTAAGTATCAGATGAAATGACTATTGGAGGAGTAGCCCCTAATTGTCATAAACCATGGTTTAGTCTCATCCGGGGTTGACATGATGAGATAGTTATAAGTTGGTTTATAAATCCCATTAACTATAGTTATAAGTATCATAAACTATAGTTATTGGTTTATTAATCCGGGGTTGACATTATATAAAACGTATCCAAAATTGAAAAAAGATCTTGTAGATGTTCACCGGTAGGGTCGCTGCAATGGGGTGTACCAAATCGGTGGATTTCGCCCCCCAAACCTGTCGGATTTCCAGGAAAATCAGCAAGCACAGCAGCTTGCAAGAGGCCCACAGCAGGATTTATGGTGGATATGATGATATGAGCTATGGTCAATACTCATAGTTAATAACCATTAATAGGGGCTAGTCATCCAATGGTTCATAGGGATTTATAATAACCATTATAAGGATCCTTATTATGGATGGGATGACCATCAATCATATAGTGAGTATTGACCATGGCTCATATGATGGGCCTACCATTAATGGGATTACCATCATATCTCCGGTCTGGGATTTATGATGATATGGTGATTAATGGAGATATGATGATATTTATGGTGATTTATGGTGATTAATGGAGATTTCATCAAGAAAATTGGGGGATATGATGATATCAATGGGAATTACCCTCTGGTAAACAGACAAAAAACGATAGAAAGTCACCATCTTCAATGGGTAAATCGTTGCGATTTCGACTGGGCCATGGCTGGACCAACTTTTTTCACACGACGGGGCCATGGGTATCCAACTGGGGAATCAACCCATCTTCAGGACGGAGTTTTGGGGGGTCATTTCTTCGCTGTTTTGAAATTCCAACATTGGTAACACCCATAGCCTCATAGCCTATATTAACATATATTAACACATACATACGTATATTTATATATATATATATACAAAATATATATAAATGATATAATCTCTACGTGTCCGATGTGTCCCCCTAGAAATGTCACAAAGCCAACGATAGTTTTCCCAACTGGACCGCAGGCTCGACAGCAGCGCTGCACGCGAAATCGACATCGTTCCTTGGCAGCCTGAATTAATAATACGGCCAAATATATGGGTGTGTCTGAAAATAGTGTACCCCTAAATCCAATGGTTTTGCTGATCATTATCCCTATTAAATGGCTATAATTGAGAATATACCCTATTTTCAGAATAGCTGGGATTTATGGATGTGAATAACCCCCTAAAAATGGTATGTATAGGTATTGGTCCATACCCATATATGGAATAGTGGATATAACCATCACATATACTCTAAATGCAGTAAACTGACATGATGACCCTGGCAGAAAACGGGCTTGGAAGATGAGTTTCCCCTAAAAATGACTTATGTTCATTTATTTTCAGGGTCCATGTTAATTGACCAGAGGGCAACCACTATTTATCCTTAGGCCAGGCTATTAATCACTATATATATCACTATTACCCACTATTAACCACTATTAAGCCACTATAAATCACTATTAAGCCAGTATAAATCACTATTAACCACTATTAATCACGTTGGGACGCAGCCCGGGAGGATCTCCAAGTTGCCGCAAGTCGCATTCTTTCAGGTTGGGTGCTTCAACAACGGCGCCAGGTGGGACGTCGACCATCAGCGGTAAACGGTTCGTAACGCCTAGTAGTAGGACCATGGCCATCCCCAAGATGGGAAAAATATATAATAATAATAATAATAACAATAATAATAATATGTGTATATATATATATATACACACATTTATTGAGTTTTTCTTGGTGAATTATTTTCCGCTTGCCAAGCGAGCCGGTCAGATCCTTGGATGATCCCAAATGAAATGATCCTTGGCGACCCAAACTAATGTTCCCATTGTCCCAAGAACTTATCTTACTATGATCATTTGATTATCCCACTAATAATAGTGTTTAAGATAATAATAGCACAATTATTGTAGTAATATGGATAACATGGGGATATTATCCCACACAAATGATTATCTAATGACATTCAGATTATAGTTTAATAGTGCGGGATAATCATGGGACAATGTTTAGAACATGGGAACATTCCACTATCCCAAAAAAAAATCCCACACATGTTTATCCCACTATTAGTTCCCATGATTATCTTACTATTATCATTCGATTATCCCACTCCCATCATTATCCCACTACAATCCCACTAAAAAAAAAAAAAACATCATTTGGACAGCCATGTTTTACACATCTCGTCAGGTTCCCACGCGCTTCCGGAGCTTGTTACCTCCTGGTATCGCAGCCCGGAAGCACAGAGAGAACTGTGGATATGTGGAAGAAATGAGTCTTGAAACGGGTGACAAAAATGGGTGATTTACCACATTAAATAGTCTAAACCATCTATCAACTATCAACTATGATACACATACATGTAATCATATATATATATATATGTTACATAAACATACTGCGTAAAAATGCGTAAAATCATATGTACATATACAGTGTGTATACATATAGATAAATATGATGTGAAGAGTGATAGATAGAATCTGCCAGTCAAATCTGGGACCAGTGGCACAAACCTGACTGATCCATTCGGATGATTCCCTGTGATCATGGGTTGCTAATTATAACTGGTTGGTGGTTTGGAACATGAATTTGGAATTGTCCATCATATATGGGATAATTAATCCTTCCCATTGACTTTCACTCCATGATTTTTCAAGATTGTTTTTTAACCACCAAGCAGTTTTTTTTACTGGGTTAATAGAATAAATCAGAAACCTCTATTGTTTCTATGAACAAGCAGATAATACTGGTTTAATAGAATAAATCAGAAACCTCTATTATTTCTATGAACAATTTGTTCACGACCCAGGTTTTGTGAAAAAATCTGGGTTTCTGTTTGACCATCGAATCCACGGCCATATGACCTGAGGTTGGCCCCAGTTCACCTGAGGCGCACCCGCAAAAGATTGGGCTAATGACCCGCTATGGGCATATACTCAGATAGTACTTGGAGGGTCATCAAAGCAAATCGTAACTGGTTAGTTTCACAACCCATGACGGATCCTAACGGTGCTGCTATTTGTTTGGTGTGCCATGGATCCCATCAACAAAAAGCCCACGAATCGTGGGAGGTTTCCATCCCGGTTCACCTTTGGGTGCCAGGTGGTTGTTAGGGTCAGCAACATATCATGGGTTTATATGGGATAATCATCTTTATTTCATGGGATTTATATACCATTTTTATAGTTGTTAATGATGGTTAAGGGTTTTTTTAATCACTGGTGACGGTGGTGACTGGAACATGAATTTGGAATTGTCCATCATATATGGAGTGTCATCCTTCCCATTGACTCATATTTTTCAAGATGGTTTTTGCACCACCAACCAGTAATTACAATCATCTCAAGAAATCCACCGAAGATTCAGAAGCACGGATTTACGCTGCTGCAACTTGAAGGAACAGATGAACATTGGGACAAGCAACTATATATATATATATTTCACAATGATATGCATGACAGCTGAAACACAATTCTAACATCTGCAAATGATTGACATCTATTATTCCACCTTTTATTATGACAGCAATGCGACTAGACAATGACATTCATCCTTTTTCCTGCTGCGATCGCAGGTGACGCCTGCGCCGATTGCGCCGATTGCAGGAGCCCCTCTTGGTTGATTTCTCCTAACTCTCGGGGCTTCAGAAAATATCCCAGATCTATCTGGGTGAATTTGATCACGACCGAAGCCTGGTCTCCCGAGCCCTGAAAGCCCTGGAATCATGGTTAGATTGCGGGGAATCATCCCAAAATGGCCCAAGATTTCAGGTGTGTGAATTATTATAATTTGCCCAGATAGTTCCCATACTCTCTGGTAAACAAACATAGCTATTGAAAATGGCCCAGTCGAAATCGTTGATTTACCCATTCATAGCATGGTGATTTTCCAGAGTTTTTTGTATGTTTACCAGAGGCTAGTTCTGCTCATCAGTGATATCAACAAGGTGGTGCACCATAGTGAGTCGCTGCCGCAAATAACTCCTGCATATAGTACTCGTAGCCATATCGAACTAGTTTCTATGGTTTATAAACATTTATAAACCAACTAGATCCATTTTGATCGGCACCTTTTCTTCATCTCTGTTCTTCGCCTTCAAAAAAGATGTAGAAAAAACCATTGGTTTCCTGTAGAAAAACCATTGGTTTCCTGTAGATATTCCCCTGAAATTCAGCCATCTTTCTCCACGTCACCAGGTGTCCCCCATCGCCCCAAAGCGCACCGCGGACGTGCCAAAGTCGCCCGTTCCGCTCGCCCTCGACGCGTGGCGCGGCTGCTGCAGCAGGAAGCGACGCAGCCCGCGTTCTGCTTGGAGGAAACGGTGCCACGGGAGGATTGCTCGAGATATCGGTCCCTGGGCGATGATTTTTGAGGTACCCTCTGGTAAACTGTCACATAACTATGGAAAGATCCACCATGCTTAATAGGTAAATCAACGAACTAGCCATGGGCCATGGCTTCAGTAGCAAACTGTAAACGGTTACCAGAGGCTAAGTTAAGATGGTTTATGGTGGTTTTAGGAGGTAAGAATGGGAGAATTACAGTATATGGCTATGGTTTTACTGATAGCGGGGCAGTCATGCCAGATTTGCCCTCGGCAAATGCTGAGTCTGGCCTAGAGTCATCCACCTTTTTAGTGAACGATGGTTTCCCATTCGTGAATCGTTCAGGCATATGGACATTTTGGTGAAACGCCCATGACGGATCCATGGTGCTGCTATTTGTTTGGTAACATGGATCCCATCAACAAAAACCCCCTTTATGTTAGCATATATACCAGCACCATGGATCCGTCATGGGTAGTGGAAATACGTAGTATTGGAAGAATTGCTATATTTCTATGTACTTAATTATTCTATAACTTAAAATCCATGTGAGCTGGATACCCTTGACCTAGTTCGCGTGCTGCGTCGGGTGGGGTGGGTTACGCTCGCAATTGCGCAACAAGAATGCTACGCTCCCTCAAGTAATTCCAAGGACACCTGAAAAGACTTCTGAAGAGCTGAGAGCAAAAAAAACCGTGTTCAGAGCTGCAAACCTCGTTGGTTGCTGGCGGAAACACATGTAACCCGATGGAATAATGGCGCACCTGGAACATCGAAACGAAATGGAAATGGCAGTTTTTTCCCCCATTGGAATAAGTCTAGTTGATGATGGATGATACACATGGTTCTTGCTATCATAGATATAATATATAATATGTTATATATCAATAATATAATATGTATATGTGGTTATGTGGTATATATATATGGTATTCCACCAAGGTTTCCTCCACCAAGGTTTCCTTTGAGCCGTCCCTCAACCTCTCCACGTCTCCGCGTCAACGACTACGGAAATGATGTCGACGCGGCCGTACACGGCGTTGTGGGCGACAACGACGACGTCGATGAGGGCGATGATCAGGGTATCCAGAAGGAAGAGGAGATGGTCTGGGCAAAAAACACATGGTTCTGGCAATATTATGACCTGTAAGTCATGTATAAATGGTTCATTGTCCACGGCTATGTTAAATAACCAGAGGGTAGTATTATAGAATTAGTACAGTAGCTAGTAGTAATTATTTGATATCCAATATTAACTATGATACTATGATGCAATGATATAACTATTAAAATTTGTAGCAGTTTGTGATAACATTTGAAAAACATGATACATGTCACAGAGATAGTATTCCTATAATGGTGATAACGATAATAGCGATAATAGTTCTGTGGAAGAGTTGCTGCTCTGGTGATTTTGTTATTGATATTGGCAATCAATGATAGTGATAGTACTAGTCATAGTGATTTCATTGAGGTTGTCTAGTAGCATGATGATAATCATGATGATCATCAATTTAATTTGTATTTATCCAGTATTGCTGTGATTAGCATCCTTTTCGGACAGAGGAGCTGGTTGGTCATGCCACGTATGGAGCTACTGACTTGAAGCTGGATGAACATTCAATTATTCAATACCGTCTCTCTGATCAGTACTGTTGGGGAGATACTGTGGGTGGAAGCCAACAGTTGGATACTGGTTGGTGGTTTGGAACATGAATTTCATGACTTTCCCATCATATTGGGAATGGAATAATCATCCCAACTGACGAACTCACATATTTTTCAGAGATTTTCAGAGAGGATTTCCAGTTGGTTTCACGGTAATTCTGAAGAGAAAACCGCGTTTTTTGGGGTCCCAACCATCCACCGGGTTCTGTCACCAACTGGTGATTTCGCAGCCACCTTGATGGGGTGGATGACCAAAAATGGAGGCCTGGGGGCAAATCGGAGAATCTCAAACAGAATGACCAATAAATGGGCAATGATGAAAAACCCATGAGTTTGATCATGTTCTTTTGCTTTGATCCAAATCTTCGTTTTTCTGACTCCGTGGCTCTGCGAAATCTGCGAAATCTGGCAGGACATGTTGCGGGAGCTGCAGATCCTTTCCAACTCCTTCCAACCTGACATGGACTCCTCAACTTCCGAAGAGCCTCCAAAGTCAAGCGAAAGATCACCACTGCAACTTGGAGATCATTACCTGCAACATCCTAGCGATCCGGCCTATTCCAGAAGTTTGAGCCATCTACCTGAACGAAGAAGGAGCGTTACCACTGACATCCAACATGACGAAATTCCGCTGAAAGTCAGTGACTCAGGCCTTCCAGATCTTCCCGAAACTGTCCTTCAGGATCCGCAGGCGCAACGACCGTCAACGGCATCCAAGGAATCCAAGGAATCCGCGGCAACCGGTTCTGGAAGCTCCACAGGTTCGCAAGTCGAGTCATCAGCGGCGCGTTCTCGGCCGCCACGCCATGCGGTGTTCCAAGATCCAGTGGCGTCGGATGTCTCAGTGCCGAGCCGCTCCCATCGCCATGCTACCTGGAGTTGCAGTGGGTGTTCTGTGGTTTGCCAATGCTTAATCCAACAGAATATTAGGAATCTACCGGTGGTATTTTTTCATGGCTAAATCATATTGAATCATATTAAATCACATCAATTAAATCCCCCTTTTTGATGTTTCATCTTCTGTTTATTTTCTCCCTTAGTTTTGGTCCCTTGGATCGCAACGTCTGAGGCTGTATACGGTGATCTGAGTTCGCTCGGAGTGTCCCAGGAAGCGCTTGCATCCGCGTCCGTGGCTCAAGAGTCTTCAGAGAGTGATGCGGATGTGCAGCAAATTCTCAAGGATTTCAAGGTCTGGTTTTTGAGTGTTTTTGTCCAAAAGTGACACCATCCAGTCGACACGTTGTGGTTCTTTAATTTAAAAGCTCCATGTCTTCATTTATTTTATCGCCATGCGAATGTGCCGTGGTCAAAATATCTTATTAATGTCACCCCCGGATTTTGCTAAACCATGGTTTATGACAATTAGGGGGGTACGTACCCCCTTAAATAGTCATTTCATCTGATACTTTTTTATGGTATCCCCCCAATTAAACAACCGCAAGCGGGGTTTATTAATCCAGGGTTGACATTCTCCCTGGATGGATTGATGTGATGTACAAGGTGGGCCCCATAAATTGCCCATCCCAATGTAACTTCACCATGGCACAAATCATCCCAATGTAAGTAATACTGGATGGTTATAGTGGTTAATAGTGGTTAATAGTGGTTAATAATGGTTAATAGTGGTTAATAGTGGGAATATTGAGATACCCTCCGGTTATGACTAACAGTTTGCCACGGTATAGATGGCCCTAATCGAAATAGATGGTTTACCGTTCTTAATAGCATGGTGATTTTCCATGGCGAACTGTTAAATAACCAGAGGGTATAAGTAATATACAAGGTGGGCCCCCGCGCGATAGCTTAGTCGTGGCTTTATCACGACTTTTTTTTTCGGTCTTCACTATGGTTTATGGTAGATATAACTGCTGGACAAACCAAATATGAAAGCCTAGTGATATCACCAATTATCACCATAGTGACACCATAGCTTTATAATTTATAACTTATAATTTATAACATTTTATTATGTTTATTGTGCTTTAACATGTGTTTATTATGCTTTATAACTACTTCATGAGCACCAACAAACAATTCGCTGGGACACCAGCCTCCCACGAGAGGACAACGGAAGTAGCCACGTGGCCTTCGATGATGAATCTGAGTCCGAAGATGAAGAATCGGAATCTGAAGATTCTGAAGATGCCTGGCTGAATCAACTATGGTGACTATGGTAGATATAACTGATATAACGAACTAGTATTCATGGGGTTAACCAAGTGATAACTGTTACGCTGTTCAGATGGAAAAATCTGGTGTGTAATTCCCAGTGGTCCATCCATGATTTTTCTCACCAGAAATGGGGGAATGAAGACCTTGAGATTGCCTGGCCAAGAAGACCTTGGTGATTGTTTAGAAGTTATCTAGATTGATTGATAGATAGAATGGATGATTACATGTTGATTTTTATATTGATAGAAGATATCTATTGATAAAAGTTATCTATTGAACCTTTAGAAGTTATCTAGATCTAATTAGGTAAGCTGATTGGTGGTTTGGAACATGAATTTTATTTTTCCATTCAGTTGGGAATTTCATCATCCCAACTGACGAACTCGCATATTTTTCAGAGGGGTAGGCGAAAAACCACCAACCAGTAAGTCACGTGCTCCTCCGCTGTTGCAGATGATTTCACGTCAGGTTTGATTCTTGATCTTATCAGCAAAGTGAGGTTTTTTTTTGGGGCATAAACCAACAACAATGGGAATATGATGGGGATATACATGGGAATTATTCCAATTGTTGGTTTATACCACCAATATATGGGGATATATAAACCACAAGTGGGCGAATGGGAATATAATATATATATGGGGATGGGTCAAAACCCTGGTACCTAGCGAACCCCAAAATAGCTGGTAAATGGATGTTCATCCCACTAAAAATGTATCTATAGGTATTGACCCATACCCATATATATAACCAACCATCCGCTGTTCACTGTTAAGATGTCTTTTTTTCTAAGTACTTAATCCACCAGAAGTCAGCAGAAATGGGAAATCACATATATCTCATGCTTCTTGACTGGCCCCCCTGGTTGCAAATTATTTTGAGTTATTTTCCAAACAGTTATTCCTAAAGAATCCACGTTAGCAGGGGAACCTGCTAGGAATATGATGGAATCGGTAATTTTGTATTGTGTTCTCATGTTTTCTCATTTGTGAAACCACCGAAATGGGGAATCTCATGGGAATACTTGTTTGTTTGGCCCCGCGAACGTTGATCTAAGGATGATGATGTCATTCTCGACAAGGAATAGTGCCAAAATGTGCGTGCATGAGGAATCGAGTGCAACTGCGGTTGCCTTTGTTCTCACCTGGAGTGTTTTGAACTGGGAATGGTTCAACATGATATTCCCGGAAAAATATGGATGTTGAAAGACCAGAAACTTGGCAAATGGATGTTTTCTAAGTCATGGAGGTACCCCCCAAATTTTCATCCAGTCGTCATGACTTACCCTCTGGTAAACGTTTACATAACTATGGAAAATCATCATTTTTAATGGGAAAATCCACTATAAATGGTCATTTTCAATAGCTATATGTTAAATTACCAGAGGGTAGTATTGAAAAAGCCATTGTGACATGCGGATCCACCATGAATCAGGAAACCTCCGAATGTTGTTGGTCTGTTGCCAACGTTGGCAATCCTCTTTTGACTGAGCCATCAGATGGCTTTTTTTTTGAGTATGTGGATGCCCCAAAATTGCATACAAGGAATTCTGTTTTTGATAGATTTTGATAGACCACATATGACAAAGCATTTTTGATAAACCATGGTCTCTAGATTTTGGGGTACGATGTTTTTTTAGACCACGTATTGATCCCCAGTCATCCCATCTCTAGTCATCCAGTTGCGGCGTTGCGCAGATCCGCGAAGATCAAATTTCTGCTTCTCTTACTGCTCAGATGTAGCAAGTGGGAATGTGACCCGTGAAAGACAAACGGACAATAGATATATCGATGTAAATAATACACATACATGAAGAGTATGAACAGTATAATATCCACACCGAAATATATACATATATATCATCCAAACTACATGTATGTATACACCAGTCCCTAGTACTTACTAGTATAGACTAAGAAATGAGTGTATCACGTATCATACGAATTTTCTCTATATCTGTGTATGCCTATAGTAACTCCGCAGATGCGGAACAGTGTGAAAGCAGGATGGTAGTTCTTTGGTTATCCGTGGTTATCCGGTTATCCCATTAAAAACGCCATTGTAACTATGGATGTGTGATTTCCAACTACTCAGTTCAAGTGGTTGCTACATATGCATATTACATATATATATATTTAATATATATATATATGCACATATAATATATGTATATAATATATATATATAACATATTACATGGCAACTCCTGTCCACTTGCTTTTCTCATCTCCTCGCCTTCTGTGTCGCCATGCGTCGTGCCGCAGCGGCCAAAGCCGCACCTGGAGGGAAGAACGGCAGCCTGGGCGGTGAGCCCTTGGAACTGGAGAAGCTTCCACCGCAGGACCGATGCGTTTCTTCGATGCCGTTGTTTCTGTTCCTTTAATAAACAATCATAATCATGTATATATATATATACAATCATAATAAGTAGTATTTAGTAGCACTATAAGTCACTATACAATCATAATATACAATATTATACAATCATAATATTCATAATCATGTAATATCATGTATTTAGTAGCACTATACGATCATCATCATTTTTCCCTTCTGGCAGGGGATGAACATGTGGGATTTGTTGGATGATTTCGTGGAAATTCATGGGATCTCAATGGGAAAAATCCATGGGCAAAATCATCCAACAAATCCATGGATAGAAGACATCCGCAGGATTGGTGTTGAAAAGCCCACCGTTGTCATTACATTTCTTTTTTGGCTGGAATCATGGTTTTTATATGTTTTTATAGAGGAATCATCCCCTTTTATGGCCCAAGAATTCAGGTGAGTGAAATATGATAATTTACGGAGTGATCAACGGAGCGAGGGAGCTACACTCAGAGTTTCCAAGCAGCTCCGAGTGATGAAAATGTGAGAAATGATAAATAAAGTAATAAGATAACATATATTAGATACATATTAGATTTATAGTGATTTAATGGGATTTTATGGTGGTTTAATGGGATTTAATATGATATACCCTCTGGTAATTAGATACAGTTTTTTTAGTGATTATTAGATATTACCCTCTGGTAAATTAACATAGACCCTGAAAATCACCAATTTTCAATGGAAACTAGTCTTCCAACCCCGTTTTTTCCCAGGGTCTATGTTTACCAGAGGGTATAATGATACTATAATCTCAGATTATCAGTATATGATTTATATGATTAGATATTATTTGTATTAGTGCTACAACCATCATCATATTCATGATACTCATCAGGAACATATGGGAATCTATCAGATAAAATTAATTTTGCACAATATCATACGTGTATATATATATATATATATATGTATACTCATGTATATATATATATATAATATTGCTGGATTTTCTAGGGATATGGTGGAACTGTTTGAAACCTACAGTATTTTTTTGATGATCATGATTGTTGGTCAGTATCATCCTCAGTCAACCGCAATTCAAAAACTCACCAGCAAAAAACAGTAGTTATAGTTACATCACTTTAAATCAGGTTAAGATATGTTAAGATCCCTATTATTTTTTCACAAATCAGTGTGTGTTTTCTTTTTTAACGATCTCTAACAACATTCAGTTGGGATTTCACAAATCAGCTGTGACTACTCATTACAACTCCACCTTGGCAGCGTCACCGTGGACACAGACACCTTGGTTAATGAATAGTTCAGGGTGCCCTCATTGACCCAAAAAAGGCCATGGATGTAAATGGTAAAGGCCGTGAATTTACGTAAAAATGAAAATATGGAAAGATATGGAAAGAAAACATGATTGGTTATATCATGTTAATCTAAAACCCCCTCTATTTATCATTATAATCCCCCGTATTTTTGCCATATCCTATTACACCGGCAGTATGGGACATATTATCATGTGTAACCACTATTAACCACTATTACCAACTATTAACCACTATAAACCATCATTGTTTTAAATTGTTTTCTTTAACAAACACAAAAAACTCGTCGCACTTCAGGAGGTTCTGGTGAATATCTATGATGTGGCACCTTGGTGCGGCCGAATCAATACCATGGGGATGGGTTAAAACCTATTAATACCATAGTTGGTGAATAGGTGGTACCATGGTAATTCATAGGTAATACCCATAGTTGGTACCTATTAACCAGTACCTATTAATAGGTATTAATACCATGATGAACCCATTAATACCATAGTTGGTCAATGGTGTTGCCATGGTATCAATAGGCTTTAAACATGGATGGTTAATGGTATTACTATTAGTTAATGGTAATTACCCATTAGTTATTGCATGGTATTACCTATTAGTTGGTGAAAAAAATGGTGATGATAATAATAATGCGTTAATTACCTAACCAATTGGTGATGGTAATGCCTATTAATAACTTGGTTTAGCCATTAACCATATTTATTATCATGGGGATGAATTAAACCTAAAAAAATGGCTGGTTAATGGTGTTACCATGGCAGGTAATTCAATAGAACCATCTATTACCATTTAATACCATCTATTGAATTACTTGCCATGGTAACACCATTGACCATTTAATGGATGGTAATAGATGGTATTACCAGGGTATCAAATGGTTACCTGGTATCTATTATTACCATGTTACTGCATAGTAATTCAATGGTTTAATAGATGGTATTTAATACCCTGGTAATTACCATCCATTAACCAGCTATTTTGGAGTTTACCAATTAATTAACCATCCATCACCAATTGTTGTTGAAACACAAGTGGCTCTTCAGAATGTTGTTTCAGTCATGATGGCTACATCAAGTAAGTGAATGATTAGCTGTTAATCTTAAGAGCTGGAATCAAATAATGGTAACACCATTAACCACCCATTAACCATCCATTAACTATTAAATAGACGGTTAATTAATTAGTGAATGAATGAAATCTCCACTTCATCTCTTCATGATGTTCTCAAACAGCAGCGGGAGGTAGACGGTGATCTTTAAGGGCCATGGTTTACACTGGCGATTCCAAATGGTAAACAGCTACGGCGTATAAAAACTTCAGCTTTTCCACGATACGTGCCATGATACAACTCAAAACCGGCATTTGGATCATTTGGCATGTGCCATAGGGCCATATTCCTATGATCTCATTGGTGTTTTTTCCATGAGAGGACTTGCTGACTTGCTGAGAAACTGCTGCATTTTGGTGACAAAATTCATGACCACCACATTAGTTTCGCTACTGGCCGACAAAGCCCAACAAGTGTTGCGGATGTAGTACGAGAGCGATTTCGCTGGCAACATGTCATTGCGGTGAGATTTAATATCGTTTGCTCGAGGTGGTTTTGTATGGTCCGGTTTTGATATTCCAATTTTTCCATTTGGGCATATTACTGTCTGTGACACTTGCTTTTGGGGGCATTTCCCACACTCGTTGAGATCAAGGTAGACACCCCAAAACCTTGGAAATTCTAAAAGTTATGTTGGGCAAAAAGGAGGCTGTTGGCGAATAAAAGTACACTAATCATTGTGACTATTACTAATTATTACAGTACTATTCTGATTGTTACTGGTATCGTCATTGTTCCTAGCATTATCATTGTTGTTACCGTTGCTATCAATGCCCCTTACCTTGCCATTATTGTTATTAGAATCATCTCATTGTGAATAATTGGGTCTACAATTATCAGCCAGATATATTTGTTGATATTTTCATGGTATATCAGATTAAGTCAAGTACATTTGGCCATGTTAAAATCACCTCATACATAATGTATCACAAATCTATTCTGGCTCTTAGAATTATCATTGGAAACATATTAGCCTTACTATGATTGAATTATATCACAAATTCTTAGAACCGTAAGTCACAACATTTCACTACATATGGTAAAAAAAACTTATAGTTATACAGTAAATAATATCATATATACCCTCCAGTAAATTAACATAGACCCTGCCAGATAGGGCTTGGAAGGTTGGTTTCCACTAAAAAGCATGTTATTTTCAGGGTCGAACTGTTGATTGACCAGAGGGTAATACAGCACTTACTCTAGTATACCCTCTGGTAAATTAACATAACTATGGAAAATCACTATTTTTAATGGGAAAATCCACTATAAATGGCCATGTTCAATAGCTTTTTGTATGTTTACCAGGCCGGGTAATCACCTCAGAGTTCTGACGCCTCGAACACGCCAAAAAAAAAAGGCCTCTGAGCTGCAGCTCCATAGCTTGCGGAAGAGCAAGATCCAAGCGCTGTTGAAGAACGCCTACGCAGGCGCGACCGGTGTCACTGGTGTCACTGGTGTCACTGGTGTCAAGGGACTGGATGGGTGCTAATCCTTCCAACTGTTGCCATTTCAATGGTAACTTTCATCCCAACCAGCGAATTTTATTGGATGTGTTGACAAATTAATATACTCTTATATACTTGTAAACCGTAGATACAGATAATACAGATATGATATGACCAGATATTTTACTAATCCCATTCACTTGGGAAATTCCCCACATATTCATACATCTATATAATTCTATCATTCACTCGGAAAATTCCCCACATATTAATACATATTAATACATATATTCACTTGGGAAATTCCCCACATATTAATACATATTAAAATTCCCCATTCACTTGGGAAATTCCCCACATAATATATATATATATATGTACTACAACAAACAAACAATATTAATATAGTACTACATAGTACTAACATATATATGTACTAATATATGTACTAACATATAGTACTAGATGAACATACAGTATATGTACTACAACAAACTTTGTTCATCTAGTTCTCTTGCCTCGTCAGGGGTCGAGATCTACGGCCGCGAATGGGGGTACCACTTCACCGAGCAGGACCTCAGCGGCATCTCTGAATGTGACCTGGAGCACCGTGGGATGTGGGGAAAAAAATCCACGGAGAGAAGATGGAGATTTTTGATGGATATCATCATATACATGTACATATATACATATTTATATATATATATATGTTTTATGTATATAAATATGTTATATATAAAAAAATATGTTATATATATATGTTATATATATATGTATGTTATATATTATATATATATGTATGTTATATATATATGTTATATATATATATATGTTATATATATATATATATGTTATATATATATATATATGTGTGTTATATATATATATATATGTTATATATATATGTGTTAAGTACATATTCTAATCATTGAATGGATGATGGAGGATATCATCAGAATATACCCTTTGGTTATTAAAAACATAACGAACTAAAAAATCACCATTGAACTACCCAAATCATCATTTTTATCATCTACAAACGGGCCGCGTTAAATAACCAGAGGGTATATATATATATATGTTAGAATGATTGGGGATGATGGGGATATCATTTGTATAATTGAAAAACGGGGATAGCTTCTGTTAATCAAACGTGGCTAGCTGGGAAATCCCCGAACTAAATGGCCATTGAAATGGGAAATCATCTATAACTGAAGGATTTTCAATTGCTACGTTTCCGTACCGGAGGGGTATAACATGGTATAACGGAGAAGCAATGGTGATATAATCCAAAAAATATAGAATCATTGGGGATACCCTCTGGTAATGACTAACAGTTTGCGAACTTGAAGCCATGGCCATGGAAATAGTGAGTTTTCCCATTAATCTTTCCATAGTTTTTTGTATGTTTACCAGAGGGTATATCCTATTAGATCCCATTAAACCACCATAAATTCCCATCACTTCCATTAAATCCCATCAAATCCCATTAAATTTTCCGAATCATTGGGCATGGGGATATCATTCCGATCGAGACGTTGCAACCTCACCTCGCGACGTCGGTTCATGATCTTGCCAATGGTTCATTGATTCGCCGATTCGCCGCCTGGCTTATCCCATAGGCGAACTAACTCAGAGTAATAACTACTTTAAATAAGTGGGATGACCTTCCAAGTTGTCTAATATGAATGAGAAATGATGAGAGTTCATTGGGTCTTGGCATTGTAGTTTGGCTTATGTCTGAAAATCACGTGGAGAAAGGGTGTGTGTTGTCTGGTCTCTGTAGGATTTTGCGGTTCAGAATTGTAATTGCCAACTGGTGCAAACTTTTGGCGGGTAAACGTATGGCCTGCTGTCAACATGTTGAAATTCTCCTAATGGCCATTGACATAGTTCCAAGACAATTAAATTAACTCTATGTCAGCGTTGTCAAGGGAATACCCTATGGTAACTCAACATAGCTGTGGAAAATGGCAAAGTGCCTCAAACTGTTAAATTATCATCAATTATCAGCGGTTACCCTCCGGTAATCAAACATAGCAATTGGAAATCCGCATTTATAGATGATTTTCAAATTAAAGCCTCCATTTATAGAAGATTTCGATAGCTATGTTATCCTAGCAAAATTTCCCAGCAACCCGTCTGTTTTGTGTTTATGACCAGTTAGATCCTAGCATCCATTGGTCGACGCGGGTTGAGTGCTGGGTTCCCATGTCCCGAACATGGGAACATCATTGGTTTTCCCGTCAATTTTGAGCCAACCCCCCAATCAATTTCAGGAACAAATTCCACAATTATAGCTTACGACATGTTATGACGCCCATTTATTCTGCAAAATCACATTTTTTACGGCTTAAATTTTCTGGTTTTCAGGTAATGCCTTATATTTGTCCATGTTTTCATCATGTTCAATCATGTATCAATCCCTTTTTCTTGTGTTCAAACTTCGAATTTCATTGGTTCTACTTTAGTTACTGTATACCTTATATGTCCTGGTAAACTTACCATTTTTTCTCGGTTTTTCCACAACATCCGGGTCTCTTTGCCGCGCCTTGAGGCGAACCGCGGCGCTGTGCGGATCGCCTGTACCGAGTGACTTTGGAACTGGGCCAAAGCAGCCGGAGCGAAGAGGAGCTGAGGGAATTTCTCAGGGTTGATAGGGTTTTGACAGGGTTAATGATGTGATCATCTGGTTGATGGTTTGTTGGATTGGTGGTTATTATATGGGATAATCATCTTTATTTCATGGGATTATATACCATTTTTATAGTGGTTAATGATGGTTAATGGTTAATAATCACTGGTTGGTGGTTTGGAACATGAACTTTATTTTTCCCAATAGTTGGGAATGTCATCATCCAAACTGACTTTCGCATATTTTTCAGAGAGGTAGGGCTCAACCACCAACCAGGTAAATGATGAGGTAATTTTCCTAAGCAACACTATAGTATACTACAGTATGAACATTGGATTAATTAATGTGGGGGATACCCGCAGCCATTTTATGGTGACAATGATGATTCAAGCCATTGGAATGGGGGATAGCCATGGATACAGATAGAGTCAGGTTGGTAAATTTCATCCCGAATGAGGAATCTGGAAGCGATCATATCACCATAAATGTGGGAACCTTTTTTTGGTGGTATTTGAAACATAGTTAATCCCAATATGTTTCTCAGATCCCCGAACTGTTATAAACTGTTAGGATCTAATGTGGGAAACCCAATAAACCAACCCCCAAATCAGCATTTTTGGGCTAACCATCCCCCAATCATGAGTTGATATAGGTTTATATAGCTTTATCGTTGGTTTATATAGGTTTTTCATTGGTTTACCACATTGTGGGATATGGAGATTGAGGGAGGGTCAAAACCTGCCCGGTATTACTAGCATATTAAGGGAACAACCATCCATTAACCAGCTATTTTAGGTTGCCTAGACTTGGGTACGAATGGTCGTGGCCATATGATATTTCGATGATTGGCTTTTGGGAAAATGTGGGGACGGATATGCCTTTTCTCAATGGAAGGATCGAGGTATTTCATAGGAGATTATGAGGATTATGGCTATGGAGAGATAAGTATAGATGAATTACCATCTGGTTATGACTAACATAGCCATGGAAAATCACCATGTTTAATAGATAAACCATCTATAAATGGGCCATTTTCCATGGCTATGATAGTCATAACCAGAGGGTATAGTGACCCTCACATCGTGGGATCATCACTAGACATCCGACATGCGAAATCGACCATGATCTGTGGGACAAAAGGATAAACTCAATCAGATATGGTGAATCCTAGTTTATCCCTAGATATTCACAAAGGGATATAGTTATGTATGAATCCTAGAATATAGTTATGTGATATTCACGCTATGGGAGTCCCTAGTTAGCCAACTTGGCAAACAACTCTAATACCTAGGTGTGTTTGTTTATGGTAGATAAAACAAACTAGTTTTCTTGGGGGCAACATCAAGCAACATTCACATAACTGGTTTTCCCAACTTTCCCATAGACTATGGAGGGATAAGCAACAACAAAGATATGGGATAACCAATGATATTTGGGTTAAAGCATGAGATGGTGAATCAACATATCCCAGTTTCATCCCAGTTTCTATGAAAGATGGATGTGCATCCCGATTGGTAAGTGTTTTTTAAGCCTTACAGAATCCATATTTATAACATATATATATACATATGTGTAATGGGTAGAATTTAGCCATTAACCCACTTAGTAACTGGGATGCGCCCCCAAGTATGGAGGGATTGCCAATCCATAGGATATTATGGGATTATAGGATTATAGGTCAATAGCATCGAACCCCCAAAAAAGGTGGTTTGAACGCTTTGAAACAACAAATACGGGGATGTAAGCCATTTGTTTTTTGGAGGTGGGATGTAAACTGATTGTTGGGAAAAATTGAAGTCCTATCAGGCGCTTTCACTGAGGCAGGGAAAATGGGGAAGATGTTACAAAGAAGAAATGACCTGGTCAAGTGTGTCTGAAAATGGGGAGTATACCCCCCTATTTTGGTTATTTTTTCATAGGGAAAAAATGATGACAACTCATCAATTCTATAGAAACATTTTATCTTCCCACAAACCTCTAGAGCTATAGCTATGATTCAATCCACTGAAAATTGCGGGCACCACGATTTCCAGACAAAGCGACATGTCGCCTTTTTTTCTGTGCCAGCTGCTGGGTTCAAACCTTTCAAAGATCCAGGCCCGATTTTTGAGAGGATTGAAATTTCAGCACCAACTCGCAGGATATTTTTAAACATCTAAAATCATCTAAACATGGATATCTCGGTAGGTTTTCAAATTGGAGCCTGGTGTTCAACACATCCCACGTTGCTTCAATGAGGCGTGCGGTGGTCGAAGGTCGGATGATGATCCTCGAAAATCGTAGAAAACCCACGGGATCTACCCTCTGGTAATGACTAACAGTTTGCTATTGAAAATGGTGATTTATAGTGACATTTACCATTAAACATGGTGATTTTCCAGTTCGTTATGTAAACGTTTACCAGAGGGTAATTCGGATTTTCCATCTTGGATTACCAGAGGATCCAGAGGGTTATCCTGTAGATCACTATGCAATGTTAAGCATCAAAAAATGCGAGAAAAACAACGAGTTCTAAATCAAGCAAACACCAATAACACCAACGAGAAAGGGGGCCATTGTTTTACCCTCTGGTGAACTAACATTTTGCCCTGGAAAATCACCATTTTTAATGGGAAAATCCACTATTTCTATGGTCATTTTCAATAGCTTTTTGTATGTTCACCATATTAAATCCCATTAAACCACCATTAAACCACCATGAAATCCCATTAAAATCCCATTAAAATCCAGAAAAACCCATTAAAATCCCATTAAAATCACCAGAGGGTATAGAGATCTTCGCAGATCCCCAGGAGGTCTTGGTGCTGGTGAATCGCATGTCGCGATGCTGGAGGGGCCCTGCCGCTTCGTCAAAGGAGTTTTTTTATACAGGTGGTTGATGGAAAAATAGCCATTGGTCATGACATATAGATATATGGTAGATTTTAATAGTTGGTAGATAACTAATGGTTAGTAGATTTTAATAACTAATGGTGTATATATATAACTAATGGCTAGTAGATTTTAATAGTTTGTTATTACATATTAGTGCATATATATATATATGATATATGTTAATAGTCATTGTATATATGACAATAATTATGTTCAAAAAATATAATCATTATTGGCATATAAATATAACAATAACTAAGTACTTGGTAAGCTGCTCACAGAAAGCCATCTGTTTTTCCAACTGTGGCGAATTCATTTTGCGTGTGTTTTCTCAAGAATATGTGTCTGGGTCCTTTTTTTTGGTCTCGATTAAATCCTGCGACAAACTACTTTTTTGAATTTCTTTGTGTCAGACTTCCAGGGCTTTGTTTCAGATGCGTTTCAGGACTTGAGTCAAATTTCTATAGACATCATTTGGACCTGAGGAAGGTGTCCAACTCCAACATCAGCTACCGATGCCATGATATGTTCCGACATAGAGAAGAATGATCATATATTTTACTTTAAAAAAGTGAAGAGCGTAGCAGCAAGAACCTGCTGGAAGGTACGTGAAGAAGTGAAGAGAGCAACAAGAGCGTGTTAGAAGCAGTGTGAACACGACGTTATTATTACCCACCCCACCCCATCCCACAGGCACGAAAGCACACGAAAGCTGGCGGAGGATCATCCCACGGATAACCATGGATAACCCCAGTTAGGTGACTTACGAAGCAGGCTTATTCACCAGCTACGAATTGTGGCTTGATTCTCCTTGGGCGCTCCCCCTGTTGGTTTTAATTTCCATCTAATCCCAATCATCACTGATAGAGTTAAATCATGTTAAATCCCTTTCTTTGCTTCAGACATTTCCTTACGTTCCTGTTTTGTTCTTGTATTTCTCCCAGGTTATACGAATTCTTGCTGGTGAAATATTTGTTGTAGGAAAAGACCCTGGTCCCCCGGCCTTTTTTTTGTATTCATTTCTCAAGGAATACAACGGGATAGTCTCATTAGATCACAATTACAGATTTGAATCCCATGTTTTTCGCTGTTTTCTTCCAAGTTGCACCACTTCTTGCCGGTAAAGTCTGTGTTTGTACGCAGAATCCATTTTTTCACAACTTTCTTGGAAGTGCCAGTTGTAAATGGGTTTATCCCAGCTTATGGGGATTTATAACCATAGTTGTAGCCATTTTTTGCAACCATAGTTGTGCCCCAAGGAATACAACGTGGTTCACAACAACTCCCTGGACTTCGCCGATGCGCTCTGCGACGCCCTGGGCGTGGGAAAGCTGCCTCGCACGGAGGCACACGCAGAAGAACGCAAGGGACTGCAGGAAGTGCGTCTCTTGGAGTGGGAATACTTGGTGGCTCATCCGACTTAGTAAGTGGCTTATAACCCCAGTTATAAATGGGATAAGTAGGGTTAATCCACTTATAACTGGGGTTATAACCCACTTACTAAGTGGGATGAGCCACCAAGTACCTCTGGAAAGCTGAATTAGTTACCCTCTGGTTATGACTAACATAGCCATGGTATAGATGGCCCATAGAAATAGATGGTTTACCGGTTTACCTATTAAAAATGGGGGTTTTCCATGGCTATGTTAGTCATAACCAGATGGTGAAGGGGCCAACATATTTGTACAGTTACATGAACTTGAATGCAACTACCCTCTGGTAAACTCTAACAGTTTGCGAACTGGAAACATCACCATGCTATTCATGGGTCAATCAACTATTTCTATGGCCATGGCTTCAAGTTCGCAAACTGCAAACGTTCGTTTACCAGGCCGGGTATCTGGTGGGTCAAAAGTAAACGACCTGGAATGACTCCGACCACAGATTTGATATCTGATTTTGAAATGCACCTGTCAATTCTTGGGGTACCCCTCATCGGATATCATCTGGTTGGTGGTGACTGGAACCATGGAATTTTGAATGACTTTCCCATCATATTGGGAATAGTAATCCCAACTGACTTTCGCATATTTTTCAGAGGGTAGGTATACCACCAACCAGTTATAGATGTGTTTTTTTTCCATTTAGTTGGTTGGTTCATGGATGGTAAATCCATGATTTGCATCCATGCCCAATAATAGGTCAATGGGGACACATGATAAGCTTGGGTATAACCCATACTTACTTGTAGGATCCATGTATGCTATGTATGGTAACATTTACCATCAATATACCCCAAATGATAGCATATATACCAGCACCATGGATCCTATGGGTAATGAATATCTGGACAAACGAGCATTGTTCAGGATCCCGGTTGCTTCATGACTAGTTCGGGTTGACTCAGTTTACCATGTGTGGCTTCGACACAAAGGTCGACAGAAACTCTGTCATTTGGAAGGTGGCAAGAAATTCGTTCCCAGTATTTTTTTGTGGTTAAATATCCACTTATAACTGGAACTGCACTTCCAAATTTGCCAACCAGGAAAAAAGTTGGTGTTATCAAAACCCGCCTGAATACTATAGTTGTATCATAAACCAGAGTTATTGGAGCCCAGTGATCTCAGGTTGTTCCTTGAAGCAATTGGGTTTACCCACCTTCGACAGCCTCCTCTCCTTCTTCGGCGCAGCGCCAGCGCCGGCGCCAACGCAACCGCTGCAGCACTTCTGCCGGCCCTGCGGCGGCGACGTGGATGTGAACGTCCTCATACCTCCTCGCTACGAGGGCACCACAGGCACCACACTGAGCAGAGCGTGACTTGGAGTTTGTTCAACACAGTTTTTGATGTAAACAAACTGTGATAGATCAACTGTGTTTAAGGCCAAATCTCAACAAAAAATGTGTTAAAGGCCAGTTTTTTAAGGCCAAATCTCAATTTGGACATTTTGAAGTGGTTTGAATTCTGGTTTGGTTGATCAGATCTATCGGATCCTGGTGAAAAGAACCCATTTTTGGTTGAATATTGATTAAGTCACCCCAAGGGGTAGCTGTTTCACCCACTAAAATGACGAAAAGAAGGGTTTTTCTCCACCATATACCCTTTGGTAATCAAGCATGGCCCGAAAAATCAGATTTTCAGATGATTCGCCACCAATTGTTGTTTTTTTCGATCCAGCATCTTTGAGAGGGAAAATAAAATACCCCCTGGTAATTTAACATAGCTATTTAACATTACCATTTATAGTTGAATTACCCATGGAAAATGGTGATTTTCCGTAGCTATGCTAGTTTACCAGAGGGTAACACTCCCAACTATTTTTGATAGGAACATTAAACAACAACTCTATATATAAATGGGTCAGTTTACAGCCAGGAAACGAACATCCCCAACTTTTAGCTTGAGAAAAAGGTGGGAAAATGGTGTCGACTACTTAGTGCTTCATAACCCATATATATATATATAAGCCATGTATAAGTTATAAGTGGAGATATTCCATTAATCTAACCGGGGCTAACCCAGCCATTGACGATTCCTGGGGCCCGCGATATCGACGGCCCGACGGCCTAGGCCTTCGATGGAGCTGGAAATCGCGATGAGTCTGGCACAGGTGAATCAAGCTGGGAAAGTCTGGAAGTAAATCCCTTTAAAATGTTGACAAATGTGGGGAAAATCATGGGAAAACATAGGATAATTAAAAAAGACACGAATTATTATAAATGTTTTTTTTAATGGGAAGATCATCGAATTATGATGGTGGATTAGCTAGGTTTGATGACACCAGAGATTATAGGCACATATCCAACAGCGCTCCAACAGCGGGAAATTGAGCTGCAAAAAATGTGAATGCAAACCAGAAAGGACGCTTGGTTGCTGGTATCAGTGTGCGACCCGTAGACATCGTAGACATTATGGTTCAATTGCTTTAATATAGTTTAACCATGTTTAACCATCACAAAATGGATACATGAACCAGAAATGATGGATGTGGGGATCGTAGAACACATGGAGAGAAATTGTGGATTCTCCATCGATCAGATTGCCGAAAGGCTTCCCCCCACTGACCAAAGGTACAAATCAGGAACCATTATATTTACTATGAAAAAAGCATCAAAAAAAGCTGCTAGTAACAATAGATTGGGTTTTCCCCATCCTGGAATTCTATGGATTTCTGAGATTTGCCCAACCGTTTTTCGCCTTTTTTGCCATTGGATTTCATGGGGATCCCCTGTTACAGGAACGCTGGGCTGCTTCACCGCGCGCGGCGCCGGCGGTGCAGAAATTTCACTGGCGGCCATCGGTGGGCACTTGGCTGATACGACGAGGCGCATGGCGACATGGTTTATATAAGTGATTATATATATATATGCGTGTGATTATAATTGATTATATGTGATTATATCTGATTTTATATGGTTATATATATGTGATTATATATGATTATATATGTTTATATGTATATCAGTGATTATTTGGTTGGTGGTTTCAAACATTTTTGATGTTCCATAATATTTTTCAGAGGGGTTGGAACCACCAACCAGTTATATATGTGTGTTATTATAATTGATTATAATTGAGTATATGTGATTATTTCTGATTATATATGGTTATGTATATATATATTTATATTTGATTATATGTATATGTTTATATGTATATCAGTGATTATTTGGTTGGTGGTGTCAAACATTTTTTATGTTCCATAATATATGGAATCATCCTTCCCAACTGACTTTCATTTTTTCAGATGGGTTGGAACCACCAACCAGTTATATATATATATATATGTGTGTGTGCGCGATTAATATTGATTATAATTGTTTATAATTGATTATAATTGATTATGTGTGATTAAACATGGTTATATATGTTTATATATATATTTATGAATATATATGTTTATATGTATATCAGTGACTATCTGGTTGGTGGTTTCAAATATTTTATATGTTCCATAATATATGGGAATAATCCTTCCCAACTGACTTTCATATTTTTCAGAGGGGTTGAAACCACCAACCAGTTATCTACGTGCGTGGTTATAATGGATTATAACTGATTATATGTGATTATATATGGTTTTGTATGTTTATATATATATATATATCTATATATGATTATATGTTTATATGTATATCAGTGATTATTTCTTTGGTGGTTTCAAACATTTTTTATGTTCCATAATATATGGGAATAATCCTTCCCAACTGACTTCCATATTTTTCAGAGGGGTTGGAACCACCAAACAGTTATATGTGTGTGATTATAATTGATTATATGTGATTATATCTGATTATATATGGTTATATATAGTTGGTTGTATATATATAATATATATATATATATATTATATTATATACATTTTATATATTATATATATTATATATTATATTATCTATATTATATATTATAAATTATATACTATATTATATATTATATATATATAAGTGTGAGGCCCCATATGTGGTTTATGTATGGTTTGTGTCCTTTACATGGATCCGCGGATCGTAAGTGGCGAAGAAAAGCCTGCTAGTAAGTCCCCAGTTGCGTTCACCACTTTCAATGAACGTTGGGATGATCTTCCAAGTAGACCATGCAACTGTAGAAGTAGATGCAACATATGTAGATATTGGGTGAGGACTACCCTTCCTACAATTAATAGCTGGGAAATCATCATCATCCACATGTTGAATCCCATTCTCAGCGGAATGCAATGATGGAGGTTTACAGAATATATCCCACAGCTATATGTGTGTGTGTGTGTCTCCCAAACTTGAGGGATGGTCACCTGTTTTTTTGATGGCAGTTTTTTGATGGGAAAATTAGAGTTTTAAACCACCAGATTTTTGGATACCATTGATACCATCCCCCAACATCGACCATCGACCAGGGCTGGAGGATTTCTTACCACAGAATATTACCCTCTGGTAAATTAACAGTTGGTCCCTGAAAATCACCAATTTTTCATGGAAACTAGTCTTCCAACCCCGATGACTGCCAGGGTCTATGTTCGAAGGAAGTTTAGAAGTGAAACTTCCGACAATATGGAGAAGAGTCAGTAGGGAGAAGAGTCAGAAGAGAAAAGATCAGAAGAAAGAAGATGCAGGTGCGCGAAAAGGTAGGAAAGTCGCGATTCACTGTGTTTTTCCAATGATTTGTGGCTCCGGAGGGTCGAAAAGTAGGCTC
>Ga0126342_10002590_pt1 | contig 28514 bp, 31 predicted proteins | sample Cyp1metagenome_FD_92528 | JGI IMG/M metagenome (GOLD analysis project Ga0126342, IMG submission 92528) | Coral microbial communities from Lord Howe Island, Old Settlement Bay, Australia - Cyphastrea 1 metagenome | ecosystem: Host-associated > Invertebrates > Cnidaria > Coral ... | reverse complement strand
GTCCCAGGTTGAGGTCCAGCGGTGCCCACTGCGCTCAGACCCTTGTGGTTGAGGTCCAGCCGTGCCCACTCAGATCGGAAGCCGGCAGTTGAGGTCCAGCAGTGCCCACTGCGCGCGGAAGTTGGCGAAGAGTTTGGCGAAGAGTTGGCAAGGCGGAAGTGGACATGGAAGTGGCGGAAGTGGACCTGGAAGTGGATGCAGAGGTGGTGGAGGAGAAGGAGGAGAAGGAGAAGGAGAAGGAGAAGGAGAAGGAGAAGGAGAAGAACAACTCTGATAAAATCTAACAACCATCACCTGGCAGGTGGGGAAAAACACCGCTATTTACGGTGTTTGGTGGCCTCGTTTGGCTTCGGCGTGTCCCCTTGTCCGATGTGCGGCTTTATTCTGGCTTTATTTGTTTCTTTGGTGCCTCCGTTTCATGCTGAGTGGACTCCGGGGGAGGCTCGAGTGGTTAGTGCGTTGACAATCGCCCTTCTCTTGCCGCTGAGATCTTTTAATTTCGGCAACGGGTCAAATGGTTCCGACAGCGATGCTTGCTCCCTCGCTCTGCTGTGATCCACGTGTATCTACCATCAATTTCTCTGCCTTGGGACCCAAGAGCGTGGCCGGAACTGGAATTTTGGCTTGAGAGCCGTCTGGCCACACCATGTGTCTGTGACGCTGGCGTGCTTCGACATTTGCCGCTTGCTGCCAAGAGTAGCAGCATGCAGGTGTAGCAGGGTTGTGATGTCTCCTCGTAGGCGCTGCCTCGCTCTCAACTCCGAGCAGGCATATGGACCGAAAATCAGGCGAACATCTGGTGGTTTCAAATGTTACTGTTATTTTTATACATCATTTTACATCATCCCTATCTGCGATGATGATCCCACTTGAGTTCTGTGTTTCATAGGGTGTTCAAGCCACCAAGTGGACCGGTGGTGGATCGGACCATCTTCACTGACCAGATCTGACCAGGTACTGGAAGGACATCATCGGTGCCAGCTGCTCCTCGTTGGGCATCCCAGAGCACTGCAGGCTTTAGAGCTGGGGGTGTTTTTTCGTCATCTCCACACGCCAAGCTCGGCAAAGACAGTAAGGTTTCTGACATCTCTTGGGCATATTTGAATGTAGTAAACTGGGTAAAAAGGTTGAAACCGTGCAGTCTTGGGGCAGTATTGAAGAACTTGATCCATTGATCCAGAGGGTGCTGCTGGTTGAGTTACCCCTTTAAAGGTGATGAATTGCGTGTCACTCGCCAATGATACAACATTTTTGCAGGGCTTGACTGGCAACCCGCTCTGGGTCTAAAGACCCAAAATTCCGTAGTTTAACGTCATTAACCCTGAATGAAAGGAGAATCAGGGGTGCTCCAACATATAATGGCGAAATGGTGGGGAAACAGGTGATTTTTCTATATGAGCGACGGCTTTTATTTGGTCAAATGGAGAGAAGAATCGGGGTGCACCCCGGTTTGCCGAAAACATCATGATTAGACCGTAAAACGAGGTATAGGAACACCCCGAGAACGAGGTAGGCATCTCATGTACAGGATTTAGCTACTGAAAACAAGAGGGGCGTTGGAAAACTTGGTCAGACTCCAAAAAACATTACAGGATTCAAGAATGAGGTAGGAATACCCCGTCAATTGCATTATGTACCAAATAAAATCCGCGGCTCATATGTGTTTGAAAATGGAGTATACCCCCAAACTTCAAAAACTTCAATTTAATTCAATACACGGAAAGTTATAATTATACAACCACAAAATTTAGGAGCACCCTATTTTCGGACACAACCATATATTTTACGATCTGGTTATTTAACATATGGAAAATGGATGATTTACCACCTGTTTACCTATTAAAAAAAAGGTGATTTTCCAGTTAATAATCTGTTCAATAGCCACTTAAAGTATCTGTTTTGCCAATTTTCCAGCTGTGTATCCTGACAGGAGCACCGCCCAGTCGCCGATCGACATCCCCAAGCAGCTCGGTGTCAAAGCCAGTTGTCTCAGGGCCCACCATCCCAAGAATGACCATAAGTGGTTTGGATTTCAACCATCGGGTGACCATAGAGTGCTGATTGACACGGGAAATTTCATGGGGGAACTGAGGGAACCAATAAAATTTATAAGAATTGAATTTTCATATGAACAACTCGTATAGTAGCATGCGTTGAGTTCAACCCTGATACTGGTACTCAAATTTGGTTTGCTGGACAATTCTCCGTTGATGTTTTTTCCATTTAAATACCAATGGCAATGGGTGTCTCCCAGCGACCCGCCGTATTTGATTGCCGGAGGGTAATGATCATGATGATAGGTATAGCGATGACTGTGATACTCATATCTCATATATATCATATTATAGGATGATATACATCATAATTAGCATAGTATTACCATTATATTATGATGATAGGTTGTATAGTAATAATGTTAACTTACTCATTTTACTGGAAATGGTAACCGTTGCGTCAAAAAATAACCACCCGATGAAATAGTTCCGAGGACCATCGGCTTGGTGGAGGAATTGAACCTGACGTGGGCCTCGACCTGTTTGAAAAAAACGTCCGATGCAAACGACCGATGAATCACTCCAAAGTGTACTTGTAGTTGGCCTTCTCACTTATAAGTGTCTGAAGAAAACTCAAAGTGATAGATTTCACCTGAGTGGAGTTATAAACATATTATAACTCATCCCATTAGCCACGGTGGAATAAAGGGATGTGCATTACATAGTCACCCAGGAGATCCAGGTCCGAAATTACGGCAGGACCTTGGCCAACAAGGAGGGCCAGCAACTGGGACCCTTTGCCCGGCTCCAAGTGGACACCATGGTGAAATCATCCGAGGTTGGACAAAAAATGGTGAACCGCAAAAAATCCATGGGGAGTCGAGGAGTCTCCGAAAATGTTTGAACTTAGCGAACTTGGCGAAAAACAGCGGGCGCGGCTGGCAGTTTTGGAGCGAGGCCTGGTCGTTGGCTCATTGGACCGCCAACGTGACGCTCCATCCAGGACCTGTCACCTGGGAGGTGCAGGTGCTGCATCCGGAGCAGTTCCCGGTGCATTTCGAAGGCCGGCCTGGAAGAATTCAGGGATAGCCCAAGGAGTTGAATATCTTTCCCTCCACACTAACATGAAAATCCACTGTAGATCATTGTCCTATGGAAACTATGTGTTTTTCTTTACATGTTACTGTAGTTTACCCCGTTTGACCTATGGTAATGATGAATTTGGGTGGTATCATATGGATCTGTTTGATTTTCGAACATTTTTGGGATGCTGATCACTGATAAATGAGATGTTCTAAGGGGTTAAACCCGCCAAGCAGTTGTGCAGTTGAAGGTCTATTTATTAAGCTCCTGGAAAATTGCACATGGCATGAAAGCATCATCAGTTCTGATGTCCAACTCAAGACCTCAAAACCTGGCCAATGTTTTGGCTTTGCTAGGCAGGACCTATGATTTGCAGTACATTACCTTCAAGTCTCCTTCAGAACATACTGTGCGGGCCTTGAGGGCACTGGGAACACTGCATTTATCGCACCACCATAAAAACCTGTTAGTCATCAATTGGCATTATACAATGTTGGGTGGTTTGCCCGGTTACCCGCAAGAACCACAAATCACCCCTGCTTCGCGGTTCAAGGATAATGCCTTCAGTGGACTGTCATGAGATTCATGGGATGCACAAAATTAAGCATCTCCCCCTGAATGGGTAAAATGACTCTCCGGATCGAAAGCCTGGTGTGGGACCTGTTCCCTTTGATTGTCCATATGGATCAAAATGGAACCATATTGGAGTAATCCCACCATGAATGATGGTTTATCTGTGTTTGCGTAAGGATAATAATTGCAACATATTTCAACATTGGTTTATTTGCACTTTAGGAATGTTTCGGAACTGTATATAATAGTGGTCCCAGATCCCTTGTAATCCCAATACTACTTGATCATCTTGATCGTTACAAAACATCCCAACAAAAGCCAATCCAGATCCAATTCCTGTTCCTCCAGGGCTGGTGTGTTCTTGTTGCCCCGTGCACAGGTGGAAGGTGCTCATAACGCCATGGAGGTTCAGTTGTACCATGAGGAAAGCGCCTTTTTTCTTCAGGCCCTTGGAGGATTCATCAGGGCAGGACCCACCAGTGTCATCAAACATGGCTGGGAAAAGCCTGAACTAAATGAAGGTTGGAATGGGTCGGAAAAGCATCAAATTAAATGCTGGATTTTTCATTGCCATGTTTGATGACCAGAGGGTAGGGGTTTTAGCCATCAGATATATATATATATATATAATTATATATATGGCATTCTAATTGCAAGCAGGTCCTTTCCAATTGGGTTCTGGGGCCTGGACACGGCATGTACTTCTAGACATCCATTGCTCGGCCGCGCGTTGTTTTCCCCACAAAAGCGCTGATTGCATGGTAATCCACACACAGCTCAGCTAACTGTAAACCACCTGCTAGATGGATATTTCAATCCATAGCCGGTAAACCCAAAAGGTGATCATCTTTGATCCATATAATATCCATATATCACAGAAACCTGCGGCACACGGGGAGATCACTCAACCCTTCAGCGATGATGTACCTCAGGTAAAATCAAAAAAGCAGGAGCACCATTTAAGTTGGTTAATGGCTACCAAAACTGGAGCATTGCAAATGCAAATAGAGTTGCTTCTTCCGCTCTGCATATGCATGAGCTTTCCAGAACCATGGGTCATCAGGATTCTGCTTCTTCGCAAACTTCCAAGCACTGGAGTAAACCTTAGATATGAATCTCAAATTAAAAATCCGCCCTCCATTCACTGAATGAGAGATGCGCGTCAGCGTCTTTGTCAACTTTTGTTTTTGACAGTTTTTGCAACCAAAGCGCAGAGGCTAGCTTCTTCTCCATGGCTAGTGGGTCATCCTTGTTGCATTTTTTGGGGCTTGCTTTCTTCTTGGCTGTTGCTTTGCCAGTCTTGTTGGGGTTTGCTTTCTTCTTGGCTGCTGCTTTGCTTTTGGGGCTTGCTTTGTTCTTGGCTGCTGCTTTGCTTTTGGGGTTTGCTTTCTTCTTGGCTGCTGCGCGGGTCTGGTCCTTTGGTTTCGTCTTTGGGCATGCTTCGGGGATCTTTGGTGCAGGGCTACGCGCACGCGTGCTTGCTGGGGTCATGCGGGCAGGAGACAGGGTATCAAGCTGGGTCGGTGGGATCTCCTCCTCATGTTCACGGTTTGGGGTTGCTGGGATTTCCTCATCGAAAAGCTCCTCCTTCTCCTCAGGGATTGGGGGCATGGCTGCGTTCAGCGAGGCTGTCTCAAAAGCATTGGCTGCACTGACATCGTTGTCCCACAAGCCAGTCTTGCAGGCAGGTTCTTCCTCGGTGGTGTCTCCAGGGCCTTAGCTGTTCATCCTTTGATTCGGAGCTACAAGTGATGGCTTGTCTAGCGCGATGAGTAGACTCAATGCTGGATCCTGCTGAGATTTGGAGCTAGAAGTGATGGCTTGCCTGGTGCAATGACTAGATTCAATACCGGATCCTGCTGAATGCAGATGGGAAACTGCCATCCGCACGCGTCCAAACCTCCGAAGTAAACGCCTGCATCATGGAGAAGGTGCATTATAAATTGAATAATGCCCTTCCACAAGATAAGGGATATGAATACTGAAATCACCATTTGATACCATTTGATTACATGCTGTGTGCTCCCCCCATATGATCGCTGAAGGGTTCACCAAGTCAGCAATAATTTTACTTTGCAGAATCCGTTGGTGGAATCACCATGTCCTCATGTGTAAAAAAATGCATGATTTGGGGAACTTCTCAGGCAAACTTCCAATAACTGGTGTACATAAGTTACCACTATGATGAAATATTCTTGAATAATATTCAAAGCTTATTTGCGTTAAGTATTAATTGTTCATTGCTACACTTACTGATCTCCTATTCTGGGATAAGTCATGGTGGTGATAATAAGTTATTTTGGGTGATAATTGTGGTGGTGACAATCGTGGTACTAATTTTGGGGTGGCAACCCCATGAAATAAACAACCCGGCCTCATCCGCCGCTTCCTCATGCAATGCCGCGCCAGCGGAATCGTCCTGGCAGAAAGAGGCCAGGAATTTCTGGGGGAAGGTTTGTGTAGTAGCGGGCCTTGTTGAGACCGCTTTCACGATCAATGAACGCATCCCACCCATAATCATAGTCGTTGTTCATCACGGTGTCCATCCTGAGAAATCGATGGATATCTATTGGTCTAAGGTTGATGGGACAGCCTGGGTTGATAGGATCATCACCATAGGTTGATTGGGATACCCATAAGATTGCCATGATTCTGGAAAACTAAGCCTAATTGATTTATGACTCTACGACCAAGGAACAGGGCATAGAGAGCATCAACGTTCTCTTCCACCTGACAGGGCTATTGAATTATCATTTCTCATTATTCAAAAATTTTATGATAGTGATGTATGACATCTAAATCATAACACTCAGATCTGATGATGGTGGCACCCTATGATTTGAGAAACATGTTCGGGCCACCCTCTGGCCTTGTTCTCCTTTGCACTTGCTGGCTTTTTGCGACTACTTGTTTTGGCAGCAGCCGGACGCTTGATGCCAGCCTTCGGTTTCAAATCCTGGGGGATGCCTGAATCACTTGCAGACGGGTCATCTCCATGATCATCATCATGTTTTCTTTTCCCCCCAAGTGGTTGATGCTCATGGTCGGTGGTATCATCATCTTTCCCTTTCACTGCAAGATGAGATGGTCTTTTCATCACACCCTTGTCTTTCCTAGAACCACGGCCTTTGCTGGCCTGATCCCCCTCAAGCTTTTCACCTGATGATTCATCAGATACCCTTGGTGGAAGAGCATGGGAGGAGGACGAAGCTCCTTCCACCAAGAATAGGTAAAACACATGAAACCACCAAGTATGTTGAATCAAAAGGTGAAAATGCTTTCAAGTACATATGAACTCTGGATATGCGAGACTGTCCTGACAACATCGCAGGCCGTGGCAACGAGGCTGACTTTGGGACAGAGGCTGACTGTGTGGGCGGTGGGCTGGCAGCAGCATGTCCCAAATCTTCTGAAGCCAGCATTCGGCGCAAATTGAAGGCCTCATTTGAAAGGGGCTGGAACCAATAATTTATCACGTATATCATGGGTTGGTATATCACAAAATCCCATAGCATTCAATCTTACAATATAGTTGGTATCCTTTGGCCAAAAATAAATACCCAAGTACAGTCAGCTTGTGCTCTCCCAACCTAGACATTATGATTGTAAAGTGCCAAGTAACAGGGATTCGAAGAACCGTGGTAGGGGTTACCTCTTCCACATCACTGTCCGCCATGGCAACCAACACACACCAAAAATGAGGTGTGCTCCCAGTAACTTGGAAAAGGCTGCATGTCAAAGGTTTGTGGTTTGGAGGTTCAAGTCTTATCGCAAGCACATCCTTCGAATTGGATATGTTTGGTGGCAGGAGCACTTCATGGTGCATGTTCATGTTTTCAACCGCTGAAAGGCCTACATCAGGCAAAAGTTCTTTGACGCTTTTGGCATCCAGAAGCTTGGAAGCTGGGATCCTCAGAGATGATTCAAAACCAATGGTAACCAGCAATCAACGGCTCAATACTCAAAATGAAGTTGATTCACAATGGGACTTGTCAAGTGGATGGACCCAGCTTCAGGCAAAAAGCTTCCTGCCATGAACCCATCGCATCATTGAGGCTAAGTTGGCCATATTCCAAGCATATTAGATTTTGGGCACGGTATCAAATAATCATCAAATAATTGCTAATAATTGTTGGATTTTATCGATCAATGTAGCCAGCCGACATGCCCAATGAACCCACAAAGTGACGCAGATTTGCCACTTAAACTAAGCGAATGCTGGCTTCGCCCAAGTCCAAGTTCCCTGAAAGGGCCATGACAGGCCTGATCGGCATCAGAACTTTCACTCCGGTAGTATTGGAAACATCCAACCTCAGTAGTTTGATACAGCCACAGGGCAAGATTGGAAAGATTAGGAAAGATCCTTAACATATGACGTTTCAATTCAAAATAAAAACCAAGTAGGGAATATAGTCTAGGAGCCGGCATCTCCAGGCAAGAGAGAGGTGCTGGGCACTCTTGACTTTGCCGATATCCAGGAAAGCCCCAAAATTGCGATGGGTTAGGCTCTTGCCCTTGTTCTTCTTTGACTTTTTCTCTTTCTCTTTGGTTTCCAAGTCAGCCATGTTGTCAAGAACGAAAACCAAAGGCTTGGTAGATTTCCAATCACCATCGTTGAATGCATGGTGGGAGACCTCCACTTTGACCTCGATTGGGTATCATAGTGTTCAATCAGATAATGATAATGTTGAAAATACATCACACCCTGATGAATTGTAAACATAGGCACCCATGTTCGGAATACATACCACCCTGATAATATTCAATCAGATAATGTTTGGAATACATACCACCCGGATGATGAGCTGTTGCAAAATCAATGGCCTCCCCACAATCCTCCAGGTTGGCGAGGACAGATTGAAGGGAAGCGATGCCATCCAGGCCCTCAATCTTTTGGAGATGTTCTGGGAGGTCCTTTTTCTCCAAACAAATCAACGAAGTGCCACACACCGCAAAGTTGAACCAACGATCGAAAGAGTCATCGCTCATCAATTCCTTGCCATCCTTGGAATGCAGTAAGCCTATTTCAAACGCATATAGATGTTGGTGGGATGGTGACCGCATATGCGAAATCTGACAACAACACTTGAAAGCTGTTGGTAGAATCGTGTTTTATTTGCTGCCTGAGTTGCTGGACCATCTCTCCACTCACCAGATCCGAATCCAAACCTTGCAAGGCGGCAGAAGCCAGCTGGAGAGGAGCCAAGGGTCCAGGGAAAGCAAACAGGTTTCCACTTGAAAGTCAAGTAACATCTCTCGGTTCTGAAAGAATTGGTTTTTGCTCTTTGAGCACATGAAAACATCAGCCCCATCATTGCCCTGGATGAGATCGCACGTGTTGTTCAAGCTGAAGGTCTTCCTCAGGCAATTGCAGAGCGATATCATCACTGAAAGTCAGGTAGGGAGAGACATGAAGAGACAAACCGAAAAAATAAACACCCATTATTCTGAGTTGAAGCCCACTTGTATTTTCACATCCTGTTCGGCTCTGGAAAACGGTTCATATTTGGGACCTGGTAGGGAACCATTCCAGCCCACAGATAATAATTTATGTCAAAGAATCGGATTCTTGAGTTTGGACACTTCATCATGCATGGTCGGTTCCACCTTGATTCGTTTCGCAGGACGCTCGGCTTGGTCATCAACTGCTGGATCTGCGGCTGCAGTCCTGGCGCTCAGATACCGGCAGACCAATGATTGACCAATGAATGATAAACTTCTTGAAATAGCTGTGTGGTTATCAATTTGATCCACTTTGAAACAATGGGGGAACCAAAAAAGCTGATCCCCACTCCTGGTATCAGAAAGCCACATCTCTTGGGTGGAATTATATTCCTGGTTGTGCAAGGCGATAATTTCATTGGCTTTGATGGCAGTCCCTTCGTTATCCACCCACTTTCGAGCCAGTGATTCGAGGATGAGTAGCGAGTCAGCCTTTTGCACACTGACCCTGAAAGATTGTTCTCTTTGGGTGGAGTAACCAGCTTTCAACGCAGTCAAGATGGGGTCAAACTGGGGGAAGTTGTTGATCTGCAGATGCCCTGCTCTGCACTGCTCATACAACTTGTTTCCCACCATGTTGACAATGTCGGAACCACTGCTGTCCAACGCTACCGTGCCACAGACACAGTCCTTCCCTTCAGCAAGCTCCTGCAAAAACAAGGGAGCGTAGCCAGTACGACTGGATGGATGGATTTTTCAATGGGCACTTTGAGGATGGAAGTTCATGGGGTGACACGACAACTATCATATCATATGCAGCGTGTGTTGGACTCACATGAAATCCACACATATATCATGGGGTCCTCCATTGTGGCTAGCGCTGGGAATGCGTCATAACCAAAGAGGTCCACTAGAATTGTGCACTTCACAGTTGCAACCTGGAAGGCCTCCAGGCTCTTTCGAATGAAATTGGTTCCCGCGGCCACCTAGGCTGTTGAGTAACAAACATTGTTCATGAGATTTCATGAGATTGTGGTTGCACATTTCAAGTCACCGAGCTTTACCATTTGGATTCAAGAAACCAAGAAACCTGATACATTTTGGAAAATGTTGGAACCAAGAAACCTGACGCATTTCTTGCACATCAGTCAGAGCCCTGCCCAGGTGAGGAAGCTGAGACCTCTGAGGAGAAGCCTGACGGGTGAGACGGTGCTGAAAACGGATTCCATTGTTTTCTATACTGAAACCAAAGCCAAACATAATTCCAGGTCTACCTACTCGAAGCACATAGTAGTCATTAACCATTATCAATTTGAAAATGATAATAATGACTCCTTTGAGAATCTTTGAGCTAGTGCCTACCATTCTCAATACCCATTAAGCCACCCAAACCATGGCCTGAGGTGGCTTGAACATGTCTGCCCGTGGCAACATTGTCACTCCATGGATGGTCCCCGTCTTGAAAGCTTTCGTGTTGCGGAAAAGATTCCGTTTCTCGCGTGACAGGATGCAAAGGCCATGCACGATGCCTTCTCGCTTGCCATAGACAGAGTCCTGAGATAGGAACTTACAACAGGGATGAGATTGAAACTTATGGGTCAGGAAGGCCAACTTAAATACTAAGTATGTACAATGTTTCCATGGCTGCGGTCCCTCAAACCCACCAGCCAAGTCTCGGGGGAAAAGATCCAAGACATGTTTCGCGCCAGCAGGTTTCGGTCCTTCATGGCCAATGCACTCCTAAGCAGTGAAATGGTTGGGTTGAGGTTCAAGAATACATATATAGTGTTCATTGGATATTTTTCCAGGAGGGGGTCGCCCTGTTCAAGATGAGCACCAATAATTGACTTAATGGACAACAAAATACAGTTATACAGTTTGAGACAAAGCTCTCAAGTTTGTAGCGGACATCTCTCACATCTACATCCTCAGGGTCCCGGTCCTTTGAACCCGGGTCAGACTGATCAGAGTCAGATTCATTTGTCTCATCCTTCTTCACTCCAGGACCTTTGTGGTCACGGTCATCATCATCTGCCTTTGTAGCGCCCTTAGCAGCAGATTTCCTCGACAGGAGGCGACGGTTTGTGATGACCAAAGGATGGACTACATAATATTTTCATTAGCATTGTAAATCATTGGTGTACATAATACCGATACTGGGGGACAAGCCCGAAGATTAGGTGGTTAGTGGCCCGGATGTATGAACGGGATGTTGTAAAAAAACGCCAAATGAAATTTCCAACCAACCATTTTGGGAACTTGGGTCCTGCCCTCTGCTTGCCCAGCCCGGTTTGGGTGGATCAAAAGGCACATACTGTTCAGGGGCAGATCACTGATGACATTCGTTATGAAGTTCAAAAAGAAGGATTCCTTCCCTGCAGTCATTATGCCGACCGTAGGACAATTCAAAATCATCACCACGCAGTGGTCATCAACCGCATTGCCATGCTCTCGGATTTTATCTCGGATCCATGAACGAACATTGGGTGTGACCACCGCTTCAGCATCAGATGTTTTGCTGACAAACATGCTGAGGTTGGTTTCCACGAAGGTTCGAACAGCTTCCCAGGCCCGGTTGTGGCAATCCTGGTGGTTCAGGAATATCACAAAATGTGACCTTTAGTGACCAATTACCATCTAGACACTGAAAACGTTTCAATCCAAGTGGTTACCATTTAGATACCATCTAGCCATCCATCAATAGGCCATTTGGGACCTGGAACCTTGTTTGAACCCAAGCACAGTCCTCAAGCTGTTTCACCAGCTTGGCTCGGGTCTTTTCTCCTTCTTTCTGAGCCCTCAGCAAACAGAACGATCACAGGAAACAACCCTGCATCACCAAACGAGAACAACCACCAACCACCACCAAAAGGAATTACCAAACCCACCAAAGCCAAAACCACAATCACAACTGCGACACAAACACAGCAAACAATGCTATACAAAAAAGACAATGCCGACGACAACTGCAGAAACAACAGCAATTGCAAAAATATCAACAACATCATCAACAACCAAAACCACAATTGCAACCACATCAACAACCAACAACAACAAACAAGCGCAACCACAACGACGACAACAACAACAACAAACAACAACAACAACAACAAAACAAACAATCACAACAACGACAACTACAACAGCAGCAAAAACAACAAACGTCAACAAACAGTGACAACAACAAACACACAATCACAACAACAACACCAACAGAAAACAACAGACAACACCAAAACCAACACTACCAAGAACAGCAGCAAGCAACAACAAACAATGAAAACAACACACAGCAACTAGCAACAACGACAACAACAACATAAATACGAAACCAAAGACAACAAACCACATCATCAACAACAACAACAGCAACAACCACAACCACAACAACAACAACAACAACAACAACAATGTCATGATGTAACGATTTGTCCCCGACAGCCAATTTCTACGTGAATTATCATTGTGTTCGACCCTGGCTGGCCCAACATGGCAATGGTTTTACCAAGACGATCCAGAACAACAACAGCAAAAGCCATACCTCAACCAGAGTAAAAGTAACAACAGCGAAAGCAAACAACATCCCAACAAAGCATCATAAGCCACCACCACAACACAAATTCAACAAATTAGTCAAAACACTTTAGTCAAACAATGAGGCCAACACCAACACCATCACAAACAAGACACAAACATTTGCAATGGCAACGAAACAACAACAGCAAAAGAACAACAAACAATGAAAACGACAAATAATAATTCACAACAACAACAACGACGACGACGACAACAACAACGACAACGCCAACAACAGCGACAAAAATACGCAACAAAAGACAACAACCACAACAACAACCACAACAACCACAACAACCACAGAAACAGCAACAAGAACAACAACGAAAAAACAACAAAAACAACAACAGAAACAACACCTACAATGTCATGATGTAACTTGTCCCCGACAGCCAGTTAATATACATGTCATAATGTTGGTTGGTGTTTTGGATCTTGTTGTTGTCGTTGATGTGCTGGTGCTTGTCATTGTTGGTAGCTCGTTGTGTGTGGATTGCCATTCATTTTTTTCACATCTTGAACCCCAAACCTTGATCTAGGCTTAGGCACTATAGGCCCAGGCATATTTATTGGCAGTGGTGGTACATATTCTTCATGGAATCTTCATGATGGTATCATGCTTGGTGTATTTGTGGTGTCGCTGTTGTCAGCGGTTCATTTTATTCATCACATCTTTGTCTAAAACAACTCAGTAGTGAATAGTGGAAACACAAGTGACCCAACCCAAAGGATCCCGGGTGGGGCACTTTCTCATTGACCATTTTGACATTGAATTAACAACCAGTGGACCAAGCAACAATAGAATCTTGTTACACGAAGCCATGTTTCAAAATCCGATCACTGATGAACTGGGCTTGGTCAGCACGAAGCTCCTCCTGCCAGGCCAGGAAGGCCGCCTCGTGAGATCGCTGCAAGGCGTTGCGGGCAGAGTCCTGGTGTTGCGCCATGTAGTCTTCGAAGGTCTTTCCTTTGGCCTCACATCTTCGAAGGCTATTCAAAGGAAAACATGTTTTAAGAAAGTGTCACTGAGTTGTCACATGTTGTCTGATTGTATCATTTGATTTGGGAAGTGTGAGCAACTGCTTGTCAGATTGATGTGAGAAGAATAGATCTCGTAACTGCATCAAACTAAAGCCTCCAACAGAGATAGGCGAACCATGTTCCTATTTTCTCGAAAAGCATTTCTGAGCAAGCTAGCCTCTAGGATGAACGGAAGCCGCTCCCAATCGAAGGCAGCATCGGCTGACTTCAGCGCCGCAGACAGGTCAGCGTCCAAATGCCTTGGGTGCGGGGTAAGATTATATACCCAAATAATATTATATATATATAATATATTTAATTTATATTTATATAAATTTATTATATATATCAATATATTATATTATTATATATTTTACTAATAAAATATTTATTTATTATTAATATATTAAATAATAATATATTAAATATTGAAAATCAATCAAATTACAAGGGAAAAATTGTCACCCCAAGTTTGACGCAGTCTCGGGAAACCCCATCACAAAAAGCTGGTTTTGGGACAATCCATGATCTCTAAACTTTTTTTTTGTTTTGGCGACCAAGGATTGATTCACCCAAATCATTGGATTTGTGACGGGGTTTCCGGGGACCGCATCATTCACAGCTATGAAAAATATGAGCCGTTGGATGATTGAATTGGCTGGCCAATGGGCAGTGGCCAACAGCCAGGGACATGGCCGTTGGCCAGGGATATGTGACGGGGTTTTCGGGGAACGCATCATTTCCAAATGTGTTTTTAGATTGCCAATTGATTTTGGCAACCAATCACCCTGTTACGACATTGGCCAATGAAAATTGGCAACCAATCAGGCCCATGATGTGTTTGCCAGCCAATACTGAAAACCACTTACAGTATCTCATAACTTTGAACCACACATTTTTTGAACGAAGGCACCCATCATCAAAGAGTTTCTGGTGACGTTGAACAACGTCGCCTGGAAAGTGCTCTTCCAACTTTGCCTTGATCCATATCCACAAGCAAACGATGTCGTGACAAAGGATCTGGGCATCTTCCCCACGCTGGACTTCTTTCTGCAGGGTAATTATGATGGTTTTACGGGCATGCCCATGAGATTGGTCGTATGGTCATACATGGTAATGCATTTAAAAAAATATATAACGGAACCAACCAGCTGCGACAGGGGCAGTTCCAGTCCTTCTTCTTCATGGTGGCCTCTTTTGACGCCATTTTGGCAAAGTCCTGGCAGAGATTCTGCTGAAGGCGGTTATGGGAAGTGTTGCACAGGCATAACACCATATGATCCATTTATGGTATTGATAAAGTTGCCATATTGACATTCTATGGTACAGTATTCTATCATCAGGGCCGACTGGTATTCAACGCATGCATTTAAATTGTGTATCCACCAGTCCTCTGTGACACGTTTGAAGTAAGCCAAGCAAGTTTCCGGGCTAGTCGACAAGATCTCACCCCAAATCGCTTTGTTCCGGTAATTCTCGGAGTCTTTGCGGGTCGTGACATCCGGCACATAGAAGTCAAGCTGAAGGATCGAATGGGGCAATCCTTGGGTGGTTGTACATATCGGCTAGCACAGTGATGTTCATGGTCTCCCATATGACAAATGATTAATGATTATTCCCAATGATTATTGATGTTTCCCCATAAAAGCTGATTAAATATTTTTGATGGAAACCCACCTTACCCAGACACAGAGTCAAGTTCTGACACTACACATCATAGATCCAAGTATCCAGAGACATGGTGAACAAACTGGTCGTAATGCGATGCCAGAAGCTGCGTGGCCTCCTTGGGGACTCGGAGCCTCAGTCAGAGCTTTGAGGGTTTGACCACTGAACATCATGGGTATAATCAAGACGGTGAACATCATAAAAACCTGTGCTAGCTACCAGATCTACAATGAGCTGGAAAAAGTGTTCAATTTGAAACCGAATAGCAAGTTCAAAATCAGGGCCTTACGGCCGGAATCTATGCGATGTCGCTTGTTGGTGACCATTTTGTTGTAGTTGGTCACTGTGATATTCAAAAGGTCCCGCAAGCCAGCCCGACCACCACGTACAAAGCTCTTCTCCACTTGAATCGCTTGATTGATTTCACCCATGATGGTAATGGGGCTTGGTTCGATCTTTTCCGCAGTGACAAATCCCATTCCTGGGTATTAAATGATGCTGGTACATATGGAGAAAATCACAATCTCACTAATGGAAAATCAACACCATCAATAGGCTAAAAATCCAGTCATAAAACGAAGCAAAGAATCTCAAAGAATGAAGGAAGTGGTGTGACGGGTTGGAAAATTCCGTGTACGAACACCGCACGGCCACAAAACTTTCAAGGACTTTGGATAGCTCCTTGTCTTTCTCGACAGCCTCTACTGAAACCTCTAGTTCTTCCAGGAACGCCACAATGGAAGCCATAGTGAGGATTTTGCACTGCCCATCACTGATGCCCACACTTCCTGCTCCCACCACCCGCGTCCCGTCTCGTTGCATGAATCGCGCCTCCACCGTACCAATCGCAGATCGATACCCATGTGCTAGGATTTCAGGGAACAGGGTCTGGAACTGGATGTTGCTAGGGTAGACTGCAGGGAAAGGTTCCCAACAAGGAAAAAAATGCAGGATAATACTGGACAAACAAAATTTAAAAATAAATTGAATTCTTTTGTTGGAAACCGACAGACAAACTGTTTCAAACATTCCCCACATCCGTTCTTGGCTGACGAGCTCATGTTGAAAGCAGTCAGAGGCAAATAGAACTCTTCCATGGACTGATTGGGAATGACCGTGAGGTGCTGCTTGTGAGTGGGCACTGGCACTCGATGCAAAACATAGGTATTGATGGCCTGAGCCAAAGGATGATGAAACAGGGCCCTAATGACCAACCATTTTAGAACATGTCCATCACATTTTAGAAACACAGGATGAGGGGCTGACCCTTTCCAGCCGGTCACCGGCACCAAAGTTGTCCTGCAGATGTTGCCCCAGGTTCTTTTGCCCCAAAACCTCAGGCGGCGCCAAAAGCGACTGGATGTCCAACAGGCTAGGTACATAGATGCATACAACCTTAAAGATACAATTTGAAGGAGGTTTGCACCCGAGAAACTGGAACAAAAAATGGTTGGTTAAAATTGGTTTCCAAGAAACGGTTTCAAAGTATGCCAAGAGTTGGGTTTTCAAACTACCCCCGCCATCGTGCTCAGGATCAGCATCCATAGCCCCCACGTGATTGTGTGAGTGCTGCGTCGGCCAATGAAAGCCAAAATCTCTGAAATACAAACATGAGATAAACCCAAGTTCCACATGAAAAGCAAAACTGCAGCACCTGTTGGAATACCGCTTTTCACATGTTTTCACCATATTTTCACCCCTGGTTTGATGCGCATGGTGAAATGATCCCCTAAACTTTCACCCCCTTCGGTGGAAAACCACCTGAAGCTCATGAGGTCGTGGGGCTGGTGCCCGATGACCTAGTTGAAAATCAGTCCAATCAATGCGGTGAGCCCTAGCTTCACGCAAAAAAGATAATTGAGGTGGCCTTTCATCAGGCAAATCACCAGAAACCAAACTGTCGTACCAAGCTCCAGCCCGGTGCATTTGCGGGAAGTCCCTCCTGAAAGCCATTCGCAACGCACGCAGTTCCTGGCGCCGAGCTTCATCAATCTCACAGACCTGGACAGGGCATCCTGGAGCATTGGCCATGTCAAAGGCAGCCCTAGCAGTAGGCTCAAGGGAGGCAGGCCACACCACAAGAGGGTCTTGACTAAGTTCTTTGCTAGCCATGGTGGATTTCACAAGGCAAAAAATATCCTTGTCATCAGCGCCAGAACCCATAGCACGTGGGATCCGTCCACGAATGCTTTGAATATGCTCAGGCATTCCTGCATGGAGATCAACAAACACACTTATTGGTTATTGCGATGAAGCCTGTATTTAAAACAATGATTTTTTGCCAACAGTAATGAAACCATACTTGGTGAACTAACTTGCCTGATCGCTGCATAAAAGTGAAATGGTGCGGCACTGGGGTTTGATCTTCACCATCCCGAAGGGCCCGAACTTTGTAGCAATTCTTGAAGGTAACATCTGATGGAATGATCTTTGTCCACTGGCGTGCCTACACAGCAAAATGGTTCGAATGAAAAAGAATGTTTGCACAAGCGGCCCACCAAATGGTAAAGGGGGTGAATAACAAAACAAACAAATTATGAAGACAAGATACAACACCAACGATGTCAACTGAGAAAGTTTGCCCCCTCCTTTCAAAGATTGGCTTCAACTTCAACTCCAGGATACGTTGCATATCACGTGGTGTTTGTAAAGGATCAGGAGAGGAACGTAGGGCACTGGTTGCAAGGGAGAATACAGAGTCTATATCCTCGTGCGTGTGTCCTACTGCTAGATGCCCCTCCGAGGCAACCCGGAAGGTTCCCTGTTGAAGGAAAGAGCAGAGCATCCTTGCCGTGTAGGTATTCCGAACCTCTTTGACGGTATTATCGGATTGTATCCATATCCTGAGTTGGTATAGGTCCCCAACCAAGGAAATAACGTGTTTGAAGTTTGAAGCCCCAATGCCAAACAAATCCGAGACAGCACCCCACCGGAAAGCCAAGAAACTCTTCAGCGAATGGTTGGTTGTAGGCCTTGCACTGCTTCCAGACCTTCTCCAAAGAGAGCATGACCTCAAAGTGCAAAATCAGACCGGTAAGATATGCGATCCACCCGTTGGCATTTAACCGATTAACCCAAACAGCAAAAAACTTAACACACTACAAATGTTTCTAAAGTGGGACAAAGTAACACACTCCCACTGCCAGTTGGATCCAGCTGACATGCCCTCCCGAGCAGTCAAGTACAAAAAGCACCCATGTCCATGTATCATCACAGCCGTTAACACCAACTGCGCTCCTTAGATAGGTGATAGCTGACACCCTTCCAGAACCCCTTCCGAAAATGTGTTTTCAATCAAGTCTTAAATGGTGTCGAAAAATCAATTTATGGGCTTTCAAAAATTGATTTTCGGGCATCGCTCAGGGACGCTAAAAATCATGTGTCTTGAAACCCATGTAAACATCAAGGAGGCTTTCGGAAACTTATCATAGCTGTTTTCAATACATAAATGATCAGCCAGGTGTCTGCTGAAAAACTCATAGACTGTTCGCTTGGGGCACCGTCCGAACGGGTAAGACGGCAAGCACAGTTTTGAACGATCGAATGAATCTATGATAATGCAGAGCAAATCTTTCTGATACGTGGATCGGTTTCTTGCTGCCCAATACACCCGACGATCATCATATTGAGACGAGTAGTGACCAAGGAGCTGATCACAAAGCCTAGCGTGTTCCTTGAAGTCCTCAGCAAGGCCGCAAAGGGAAACCCGTTTAAAAAAAACAACGTATTCAAAAAACATATTTCTTCAGGAACAAACAGAAACCTGAAAAGTAGGAAGTTTGCTGAATCCAATCTTTGTATCTGTTGCTGCATGAATTGCCATTTTCAATGACTGGCAGATTACACACATAGAGTGCTCAGATTTCGGTCGGAACCGTAGGCAACAATACCAACTCTTTGATGCCTGGTAGAAGGTGGCTCTTGAGGCAGGAGATCCCCCTGATGATCGAATGAAAGCAAGGTACATCAAGTAAAGGGAAGCTGTATTCCCAGGGGGCAGCTGACGAAGTGGCAGTGATGTTGGATCAAGCTCAGTGGTTTGTCGTGTTGACCCCAGCAATCTTTCCTCTACCAATTTGTCTAAGAGCCTTTCCCGCAACTCATGGTCAGTGGTGGATGCCTGCTTGGTCTCTGCCGAGTCAATCCTTGGAATTCAGCATGCATGAGTCGCTAGTCAAAGCCATTCCATAGAGTTATGACAAAATTATGGTTTATGATTCATGATATATTATGGTTTTCAAAAATTTGCTAAATATCTCCCAATCACGCTGTAGGCATAGTTTCTCCAGCAGTCCAGTATAGATGGGAAAAGAAACTGTGCACCGAAGCTGATTGCGATGCATCACGCGTGGTATTACCTCAACATAAGTTGATGAACCTTCGAACCATAGTTCAAGATCACTAGCATTTTGAAAAAAACAGAGAAAAACATCATCTATCATCCACTCATGAGCCAAATGACATTGGTTGATCTTGCGTTCATCCAAACCACGGTACCGTTTTTTTGTTCGTGCAATCCGCTCCTTCCCCACACCTAGGAACCTCATCCATGCAATCCGGCAAAGCTGATGGCCTGTTCAGGGGCTGGTAGTTGTTAGTCTGGTTAAGGTTATCCACCATGAAACCGATTCCCACCCAAATATCGATAATAGCAGGATATGTAACCAATGAACCAGAATGAGTCAAGATTTGTTAAGAAGATTGATCTTTTATTTATAATAAAACCACGTTTTTGAGTTCAAACAAATTTGATCATATTTGTGTGGTGAAGGATTTGAATAAACCGTGATGATTTGACAAACAATCCTTCGATACTCCAAGTGGAACGTGGGGCAGCCTCACTCTGTATGCTCCAGAGCAAAGCGTCTTGTGACTCTTTGCTCAATCCCCAGAATGTCCGGCAGGCATTCAGCAAGGGTTTGAATGGCATGGTGCATCCACAAGCGCATGGTGGGGATGCCAAGATTTTCTTGATTCTTTGGGGGTCGACACCATTGGTAGCGTATGACGATAAATCACCGGTTGATTGCAAGCCATGCAGCGACGCCAGAGAACTCAGCCGCAATGACACATCGGATGTCGTCGGTCTTGGGTTTCTAGAGGAACTGCTGCTAGCAGACCTGAAGCCAGCATGGCTGGGGAAAGGTAAATAAATACGGATGCTAATGGGTTTTAACTGCCCATGACTGGCTAATACATCAGATTCGTTGAATGCAATCATGGTAAAGCCCTTTACTAAACATTCTTTCCAAACAAATGCGTTCAAGTAACTCAGAATCAGAACTGGTATCAGCATGGTGGGGCTCACTTTCAGAAGATGTCTCATCATAACGCCACACAGATGCTGAAGGCTTCTGCTGGACGGTATCGCTGACATCATCATACCGGCCCAGGACACCCATGGGAGGGTCAGGGAGTGAGAACACAACTAAAGGCCACGTATGTTGAACACATTCTTGCAGGAAAAGTGACTCTATAGTTTGGACATGTCTGGACAAACAAATTGAAACATATCAAATCCATGGTCAATGATCAGGGTTTTTATTGGTTTTTGAATGACTGAGACACAACTTTTCCATCGATATTTTTTGATGGACTAAAACTGCTGCATGCATGTGCTTGCACGTTTCCCCCCATGCACAGGGTCAAGCAATTTTTGACAGTGCATGTCTCAAATACCGAACCATTTAAGCTGATGAGAAAGAATTCCATGAGAAATGTCTCAACCCATTTTCAAATGCTGATGAATATTTTCCACCACCATCTCCAGATAGTTACCCGATAATTTCTTTTTTCAACCATGTAAAGCCAATCAGCGCTTCAAGTACTGCATCATCAAGATAGGGTCCATGCTCTTCAAGACAATCAAGATCGCGGTGAGGACAGAGCGGACATGCATCGCATTACCAGCGAGCTTCTGCAACTCCTGAGCCGGCGGGATGATTGGCAGGCAGACCGGTTGCTAACGCAACGCCATATCAAGTTTGGGTAATCAAAACTCAAGATTAATATTGCTATCACACCATTTTTTTTGCAGATAAGAATCAGAGTTGGTAAAGTGGCACCAATCCATTTGCATCATCGGTACGCCCATCAACAGGCAACATTCCAATCCTGCAAGGTGTATGGGATTGGGGAAGCAGCTGCTGAACACACCATGATCAGTCCTGTCAGAAATCGCTGCTGCTCTGTCACCAAGAATTTTCCTTTGGGCCTCAGTCAGATCAACAGGATATATTATTTGACTTGCCCTTACATGCATTTCATTTTTGCTGAACTCTCAATTGATTAATGATTACTGATTTGTGATAATACTTGCCCTTCAGTTATAAGGATATGACGTAATGACCGGCAATGGATGAGAGCTGGGGGTGCACTGCATTCGGCCAATCGATTGCGACAAGTTAGCCACTGCAAAATCCCCTCCAAGTCGGTACGTGAGCAGATCCATGGCCTCCAAATCAGAAGAAACTAAATTGAAATCCAAAGAGTTGAACCCCAACAAATAAAACAACAAGAGATTTCAACTTGATGGTGTGATCATCCATCCAAATCATGCGTGGCACCTCCAGCTCCCGTTGAGAATTCACTTGCTGCGCTGCAAGAGGGAACGCCGCTTGAAAGCTACCAGCCGCATCTTTCTTTTTCACCTGGCAGCTAGACCGTTGATTTCGAGAAACCATTTTAGAATATTTTTTAAATAATTTATGGTTTCCATATTCATGGATCATTTGCTATGTGTTTTTTTGCATTAGCTTCTGTCGCATGTTGGGAAAGCAACATACTAAATTGAGCACCTTGTGGTGGCGGGCCCAAAGTCGGTGCGTCTTAGGCCATTTGAACTTGCGTTTCTTCCTCAGAACATGTGAAGCAAGATCAGGGTTGAATAGTAGCTTTGTTTGTTCATTATTTGAAAATTCGGAGTGAAATTGATTACATGCTTCAAGATGCGTTTTGTTCACCTTCTTCTTGGTAGTAGTCACAGATTCTGCCACAACCCAATGGTCCCTTGGCAGGAGAAGATCTTGCCTTAGTGAATGACTGGGCTAGGTAAGTGAGACTAACTATAGAAGGATAAACATGCATTCAGCTTTGGACCGACAACATGAACAACATTCGAATTTGAGGACAATACCATGTTATCGTCTGTGGTAACTGAAGATTCTCATACATAGCCTTGGCAAACAATGAGAGGTCCAAATTCCTCACCATCAAGTTCTTGCGGACAATCAGGAAGAACACCCTGTTTCGTGTCACAGGGGCTCCAAGTAGGAACCTTAGCGCCAAAGCGGCAATTTGAAGCGGCGAGTTTGCGGAGGGTGCAAACGCATTCCGATAGTTGCCAAGGAGCGGGTCAATGTCAATTGTGGTAATCTCATACCTGGTTGCCCGGTGTTGCCAACATTTTTGAATGACATGATGATCACTCACTTTGCCAGTAGCACCATGAATGCATTCACAAGGGATGACACATATTTGGTATCTTAAATAGGTAAGGTTCTCGGGAAGGTTGTTTTCCAGGAGCTCCATCACTTCGGAAAACACATCATGCCGCTTTATCCCAGGAACATTCTCCAGCACTGCAGCCTGAGATAGTTGGCGGGTATTGAGTCATATAGGTACTACTGCAATGGCTATAAAAACACACACATAGAACACGAAATCACTCGGATTTATTGTATCTCATGTTTAGCATTCTTTCTATGGTCCACTTCTCTGCTATTAAGTGACACAAGGCTGACAGGTCTTCACACGTCGAATGGTCTCATACATTTGTTGCGCTTCTTGATCCCGAAGTAATTTGGAGTGTGCGTGTAAAGCAGAAAATGGTGTGCACGGGATAAAGCCGCCTGCAACAAATCCGCAATTGACATTGAAATGCTTGGAAGGAGTTTGATTCAAGTGATACCTTTGTCCCCCGGTGCCCAGCCTTGCGCTTCAGTGAGATGGTGTCATTATCGAACATATCTGTTTTGCTCCTGATGAAATGGCTAGAATTCTACTTGTCGGGTGTTGTTGCTCTATGTTTCCAATTTCACCCAGTAACTGACAGGGCTTTGGAAAGTTCTTCTCAAGGAAGCGCTGTGCAGTTTCATCCCGCTCGCTTTGAGACCTTGTGACTAATTGCGTGCTAAAATCTTTGTTGGAAGCTGCCTGGAAAGAAAGCATGGGATACCATCCAAGTGAAAACATCAAACAGGCAAGTGGCAAATATTCGATGGTGTGAGGGCGCAAGCGGAAGATGCTTTGCAAAGCCAGCAATGGTGTTTCCATCCCACTGCCTTTGTTAGGGGCTGCAGCTGATTTAGTACAAATAACCCGAACAAACTGTCATGGTCCCTTCAATTGGGTTGGGCATTCTTGGGTGCAAAGACAGGGGGCAATCACTTATGTAGCCGAACTTCCCCTGCCATCGGTCCAGGAAGGTTTCGATACCTGGGCATCATGTGGTTATCGGTTGTTTTCCAAAATGAAAGGAAAGGAAAACCAAACTGAATATGACATCATTGAAATTTCATCACACCAAGATACGTGCCACCCGCAAGAAGTCACATGTTGAGAGATAGGCCCTTTGGGTTGTAGTGAGGTCAAGAAATCGTGGTGGTGGCTGCTCCTTCAGTAAGGCAAAAATAAGTAAGATTATTGAATGGTTATGCACTGAATTGTGCATTACATCATATCCCAAACATAGGCTCCTCCTCTGAATCACTGGAGATTTCCCTCCACACCGGCATGGCTTCAAAGGGCTTGAGCAGCTGGAGAAGCCCCGGTTGCAAGTAAGACAAGCCCTGGTTAGCATCAGACTTCCATATATATAATTATATGACAATACAATTAATGCATGATGATTGGTTGATGGTGATCAAACCTGGGGACATCAACAACCATTGGGATTAAGACCACACCTAGCGATTGGATCCGATTGGTTCCATGGGTGTCCTGAACATGGGGGATGCCTCAAAATATGCTATAGTTTTCATATGTTTTCATAGGGAAAATTGATGAAAATTGTGATTACTCATCAATTTTTTATCGGTATCCTATTTTCAGACAAACTGTAATGGGGATTGCGTGCGCATCTAATCTGGAAACCTTGCCAATATTCGAAGCTTAAACCTTGCTCTGTCGCTTGGTCATTGGAGTTGCTTTTGCTGGAAGGGGTTGGGATAAAGCACATTTGATGAGGATTTCAAAAATCACTTATTTGTTTCTTTCCTTTTTTCATGGGCAGTTTCAAAGGCATTTTCATAGGGATTTGCCCATCATTTATATACATATATTTTCATGGCGGGTTCAAGCATCAACGGGATGGGCCGAACTTTCTTGAACTGCTGGTGGGGTGATGATTGTTACTGTAGGTTAGGTGTTATCTGCTACTGTACCCTTTACATTTCCGCAACTGATTTCCAACATGGATGGTTTATACTTATAATGGAAACTCCCATTAACATGATAAAATAAATGATTTTGGGGATGCCCCCATGAATTGGATTCGGGAAATCATCCTCATAGCTGGCCGTATGATAAGAGCACATCAAAGCCATTTTCAGGTTAGTGAAGTAATATGATTCAACCAGATTATATTTATGTTATCATATGTTATCATATGTTATACATCAACTGGAAGTCCCCACAAACACCAACCATTATAACTTGGGGATGTTCCAAGAGGATTTGTTTCGCCTTGTTTCCCCTTGAGCCTTGTTGTGATGGATTATCCAACCAATCCCATCCATCCGATATACAATTTTTGTGCCCCAAGTCATGAATAATTAGATGCCGACACATTTTACCAGGATTTGCTAGGTCGTTTGGATGCTATGAAAAATAGGGGAAGGGATTGTTTGAGATGGGATGACAAGGAAGTGCCGATCAGAGCCCATCTACGAGTCGTAAGTGAAAGCGCCAATGAATCACTGTGCTTAAAAAGGTCCCGAGGGGAAAACCATTTCGAAGATCAAGCAGCTTAGTTTTGAAGGGTTTCAGAATGTTTCAGAGTCCCTGGATGGACTACTGGACGACGTGAGTCCAAGAAGTTCTGCTCATTTTGCAGGAAATCCGAAAACCCCAGTCATCCTATCCTTTTCCCAGCTATAAACATCTATAAACCTCCATGGATAATGGATTACCATGGATTTCCCCATATTTTCACATCAAATTCCATTGATACGTGGCTGCCGCAGGGCGAAAAACGGAGACTTGTGGTCTCCGTGAGTCTGCGAGAGAGCACGGAGGAGCTGGGTGACAGCTGGTTAGACCCTAGCAGTCATCGGGTTTGGAAGATTAGTTTCCACATGTTTCCACATGTTTCCACATGTTTCCACATGTTTCCACATGTTTCCACATGTTTCCACTTCAAATGAATTATTTTCAGGGTCTATGTTAATTTACTAGATGGTAATGGTTCAATGGTCAATGGTTCATAAATTGTTTAGAATGGTGACAGATGGTTAATCGATTGCACTGCGGTCATCAAACATGGCCCTCCTTGATCCCCATGGATCATGATGGATGTTCCATTGCCAAAGTGCCCACACCTGGCATTTTCTACTACACATATTTTCCTTACTGAGAATGAGAAAGCATGACTGTGACTGTTTAGTAGAGGGGTCCAGGAAATGAGATGCAAAGTAGGTGCAGGCGATGTGAATGTCCTTGCATGTGTTTCATGACATGGCATGACATGGCCATGGTTCAAGCTTTTGCACCCCGAAAAAGAATGGTCTAGTGCCAACGATATTCACCATGCTCAAAAATATCCTTCACCCAGGCCTTTGTCACCCCAGCTACACGTTCCAAGTCCCTCCGCAGATCTGGCACGAGGCCTTCAGTGGCTTTCTGAACCCCATCTTTTCTGTGATGCCTCAAGACGACAAGACTGTTGGATGCTTAGGGGCTCCTATGCCAAATTGGTGGCTGTGGCTGTGGCTCGTATCGTCCTTGAGCCACTGATGAAATCAAATTTCATGCTAGAACCATGTCCACAGAATACCGTTTGTGGGGTCCATGCTGAGGTACCCATGTTTGCTCCAATAACTCTTTTTTTTAAGGGATTATTTTTTAGGAAAATCACATCTGCCTTGAAACTCCTTTCATTGGGGCAGAAAGAATCAAATCTGCCTGAAAGCCTAATAAATAATAATAAATATACATGTCACTTACATGTCGTTTAACCAACAGTTTTCCAGTTTTCCCCTGTTTTTGTTCACCTTTTTTGCTCCATGAATTGCGCCATGGGATCTCATGGGATGCCATTGATCCCAGGAGTCGCCCTCAACGGTCATTGGCAATCCCTATGTCGACCTTGCACCACCGGACCGGTGCTCGTGGTTTGCGGTGAATCTGGTGATTGTGGGGGAGTTATACTATCTAGCTTCGATATTCCTATGAATTACTTGTAGATAGTTACTACCTTGGATATTCTTATTACTTGTAGATAGTTACTATAATATGGATATTCCTATTAGATATTGGGACTGTAATAATCCACTGGGAAATCCTCACCAACCAATAGAAATGGCATAAGAATTCCAGGTTTTTCAAGGGTGTAAAAACCTCTCCGAGGACGGGGTGATGCAAAGGATTACTCGGAAAATGGGGATGTATTTAAGGAATTGTTGAAAAGTGTATTCAGGATTTACATGGATTTATCCATTTTAGATTATTTGGCAATCTTTCAAATTATGTTTTTGAGGATCTTTGTAATTGAATATACTTGGCAAGCCAAATGGAGTAAATGGCGACTGGTGCCAGGACAAGTCTTTCGTGACTTACCAGGGAAGCACTACGGCAGCGATCTCAGCATCTGGTTGGTGTACAAAGATGCGGAACTTATGATTCTTTATATAATCCGTTGTAATTGGGAGACTTTCTGTTTTCAGATAATGCTGAGACTTCACGCTCAATCCCAAAACCCGCATGAAGGTATAGATTTACTGTCTTTCACCACGGCAAGCGCAGTCAAGGACTGCAATTTGGAAAGAACATGAAACAAAAAGCACTTGCGAAGATCTGACAACCCCGAGGAAGAGGGCCAGTGAATTGTCCCATATTTTGCAGGGAAATCTCTGAGAGATTTACCCTCCCGTAATCAGACGTGGCTCGCTGGACATTTCACTATTTAGTTCGTTGATTTTCCTATCAAAGGCTCTATTTATGGGGAATTTTCCCATTGAAATCCAATTTATAGATGATTTGTCCAGGAAAAAACACTAGTTTATAAATGATTTTCCCATGAACATCTAATTTATACATGGTTTTACCATTGAAATCCAGTTTATTGATCATTATTTTCCATAATTTTCCTTATATGTTCCCATTCAGATCCCATTTACTACGGTGAAACAGCGTCAGGTGCCGCCATGCAGTGCCGCTACCTGGGTGGTAGGGGCCTCTCAGGCGATCGCCGAGCCGTAGTTGAGTAGTTGTATAGTTTTCGTCATAATAATAATAATAATGGATATATAATAATAATAGTGGATATATAATAATCATAGTGGATATATCTGGGAAAATTATAACGACTTCACTGCGACCTCACTGGGAATGATGGTTAGTAAGGGAAATCATCCCCAAATGGCCTTAATTCAGGTTAGTGAAATATTATAATTTACCCAGATATATAATAATAATAGTGGATATATTTAAGGGCTGCCGCCCCTGCCGCCGACCCCGGAAAAGAATAAGTAAAGGTTCTCTCCGAAGTAAACATTCGTAAGGTTCCGCATGTTTTGCGGACCATGCAACTGTTCGAGAAAGTGACACAATATCTGGCAAAATATACCTGATGCAGATCACTTATAGGCCTTGAGCAGATGCCGCAATGTTCCAATTTGATCAAGGGCTGGTGAAACAGGCAAGAGTGACGAGACAGTTGACATGAAGCTTGCTCTGAACTGAACAACACATCTATGTGCATTTGGGCTGAGAGACCTAACACTAAACTGCTAAAGCTATAGCCCTGAAGGACGAATGGAGTCCAAAATATGCGTTTCCCGAGGCGTCCCTTCTGAAATCTCCTATAGAAAAAGCTTGCTAGCTGCTGCTGCTGCTGCTGGTGCAGCTGACCCTTCAAAAAGGCGGCTTCCGGCAAGGAAACCCCATGCTACTGAAGGACGCCGGAAAGACACGGCCCTCCCGGACGGGGAAACACCATGG
>Ga0126342_10002589_pt1:0-27500 | contig 28528 bp, 16 predicted proteins | sample Cyp1metagenome_FD_92528 | JGI IMG/M metagenome (GOLD analysis project Ga0126342, IMG submission 92528) | Coral microbial communities from Lord Howe Island, Old Settlement Bay, Australia - Cyphastrea 1 metagenome | ecosystem: Host-associated > Invertebrates > Cnidaria > Coral ... | reverse complement strand
TCTTTAGACCACATCGAACACAATCTTCCAGACCTGACCTGACATGGCGAGAAAACCACCGACCAAAACCGAATTTTTTCGCCAAGGCGACAGCAGCACCGAGCCATGACCGGTTCCATCTATGGGCACCCCACGGTGCGGGGCCCTTTGTGCGAAGGGTTGATAGTTAGTTGGTGGTTTGGGTAATGTGGGTAATGTGGGTAATGACCACTATTAACCATTATTAACCATCATTACCTATCATTGATAATGGTTAATAGTGGATAATAGGGTAATAATGTGGGATAATTAACGTGGATTATTATTAACTGATTGGTGACTGGAACCATGGAATTCTATGATTTTCCCATCATATTGGGAATAATAATAGTCATCCCAACTGACGAAGTCCATCATTTTTCAGAGGGGTAGGTATACCACCAACCGGATGATTATACTTATAACCATGAAAAACGGAGATGTAATGGGATGTAGAGGTATAAAACCATGAAAAACTTTGGTGGTGACCACTACAGATTTGGTTTAAAGATGTGTGATCAAAATTGGTATATTGACTGTCAAGAAGTGAAACACTTGGGTATGATATTGGTTCATGTGGTAATCCAACTTTAAACCTACCATTTGGATATGTTTTTTCTAGTAACTAGTATAATCAAAATCTACCAACCATTTATTGCAAAATGTGATGGCTACAATACTCCTTGGCTATTCAATAGATTTTACTGGAAAATAACTCATTTTTAGATGAGTTGTCAATGAATTGTGATGATTTATCAAGATTTTCCATAGGGTTTTTCCATAGGTTTTCCCTAAAAAATGACGAGTTTCCCATCGGTTTTCGCCCCTTTTTCCATGTCCAGGACCTCGGCGCCAGCACGGTGCATCTGCGAGGCAGCAGTAGTCGGCATGGCCTGTCAGCGCCGTTGATGGCAGCAGGCGAGGAAATGGACACCTGGGACATCAATTGTCCACTAAAATGATAGGACATTTTTGGTAGACTAATGGTGTTTTATGGTGACTTAATGGGAATTAATGGGATCTAATGGAATGTTACCATCTATTTCGATTAGGGCCATCGAAACACCATGGCGAACTGTTAGTCATAACCAGAGGGCCATATGAAATAATCCCCAACCAGATGGCGATCTGGTTGGGGATTTTTTAATATGGTAATCCAAGAAATGGAACCATCCACCACCTGAATTATGTAAATTTAATGGTTGAACATTACCATCTGGTTATGACTAACATAGCCATGGTATAGATGGCCCTAATCGAAATAGATGGTTTACCTATTAATAGCATGGGAATTTTCCATGGCTATGTTAAATAACATTATTCATAAGACAAAATTCCTACGGGAAAACCTAGTGGACAATATGATTATTGTAAATGGACATGATTAACTAATGGATATGATGATTGTCCACTAATGGAAGAAATCCTGCAGTTGGTAGATGGCATTCTTTGACTGCAAATTGGGAAATATACGGAAATATATGAAAAAAAAAGGTATATATATATATATATATATTATATATATTATAATATATATATTATATATTATATATATAATTATGTATATATATATACTTATATAATATGTATATATATACACCTCAGCAAGGTATCCAAGTTTGGCCTTGTTTGGAGACAGCTTGGATGTGCTCGCCATTTAGTCCATTTTGTCAAGTGACCGCCCTTGCCCAATGTTGGGAATTACGGTATGTTAATCCCATCCCCCTAATATTAAACACACAAGAAACCATGGTCTAGCAGGGGATGAACACATATTTGGGATCATTCAGAGGGTGTTTCATATTAGCAGGTGAATATTGATGTGGTCTTTTTCCAACAATTTTCATCCAATATGGTATTAAGTGCGGGATTTAACACATATTTCAGATCATTAAGGGGGTGTTTGATATGAGCCGGGGATGGGATTGCTACTCGTACGTAATGCTGGGAAATGAAAACGTAATTTTGAGAAATTACGACGTCACCATTTTGCACCTTTCCGATATGCCCTGATATGTTTGGGAAACAAGTCTGAAAGGCATCAGTCCTACTTTACCTTTTGGTTTGTTGGTTCCCTAAGATTCTATGATTTTCTTGGTAAATGTAATTCTATCCCAGTTGCTGATTCAACGGCCATGTTGCTTCTATGTTTCTTCTTGATTTACCTATGAACATGTGGTTCCAACTCTCCATGTCAGGATACACTGCTCTTTGTCCCAGGATTTGCATTGAACACTATTGGTTTAAAAAGGTGCCTCCGGGTCATAAGTTGTGTTAAAGATTTTTGAAAGATCCCATCATCAATTGCAACCAGAATCTACCATAAACTCAGTTTTATTGTTTATAACCCAAGCATTGTCAAATTAGATATAAACCCCATAGCTATAAATCCTATAGGTACAGTTCATGTATTATATATCTACCATAATCATTATTTTAGTTTTGAACACAATTCACTACCGAACTGGGCAACACCTTGCACTTATGGATAGGTATATTATCGATTATTCGATATATATATATATATATTCTGATTGGTGGTTTCAAACATTTCTTATTTTCCATAATATATGGGATAATCCTTCCCATTGACTAATATGTTTCAAGATCTTGGTTAAAACCACCAACCAGATATATATATATATACATACACGGAAAATCTACAGGTTTGTTTCGATGGAGTGATTCAAGGGAAAATCAACAGGACACCATTGTTTTTCTCCTGTTTGAACTATGGGGGTTGCCTGTAAAGTTTCCCTCAAACCAACACTGATTTTGTGAAATCCCACTACAGCCCTTTATACATCCCATTATATCTCCCAGTATATATCAATATATCACACATAAACAAACATCAACAAACCACATTAAAGTATCAGTTACTAATGTGGGTAAAACAATAATAAACCACCCACCCCAAAATGGATGGTTTATAATGGAAACTTCATCTATAAATGGATCATCATTCCCATATGCTCCATGTATGGAATATTTACCAACATTTGCCCTAATAATCACCCAGTTTTGTAGGTAAATATACCATACATGGAGCATATGGGATTAGTAATAACCGTTTCTTGTATCTTACACCCCTTTTTCCGAGCAAAAAAGAGGCGGCGTTCTGGCCAACACTGGGCGTAGCGCCCCGGCAACACGTTCTCCGGGCAACGTGGGAGGGCCCAGAGGGTGGCCATTGCTTTTCAATGGAGGAATTTAGCGTCAAACATATGGGAACACGAGGATTTAACCATGAACAATGGTGGGAAAATAGAGATTGGGAAATAAGGATTTCACCCTCAAAAAATATCACCATTCAAAATATGGGAAATGATTGGGGTTTGACCAGCCATCTCAGGGAATTCAACCAACCCCCCGCAACAATCAAGGTTTATTAAGGTTTATTGACCACCAACCGCATTTTGGGTGATCCAACCGGGTTTTTTCTTAGATAACACCCTTGACTCTGAATTGATCTCAGTTTTGACCTTCGGGTAGCTACAAGTATGTGATGTGTGGGGTTTCCATTGATTTCGTGAAAGGGATTGATGTCAGTCCCGATAATGGCACACAAAATATTGGCATATGTGCATATAGTTTTTCGCCAGAATAATCCAATCATATAACTATTTCTCCCAGCACTATGGATGGACAGTACCAATTTTGGGTGTCTTGAAGAATATATATATATGTGTGTGTGTGTATGTATGTACACATATTTTTTTGTCCATCAAATGATAAAAGCCAAACCATGACAGGGATGTTTGTCATGGTAATTGGAGCCATGGAGATGGTCAAGTGGTCAGTGTTCAAAAACCGGGTTGACTGATGATGAGTTTGGGGATTATGGTAACCAATCAATATCATGTATATATATATACGTTGGCTGCTTATAGGGATTCTAAACATCAGAATATGGAGATATTGGAGGGCACAACTGAGAAATGATGGTTGGTTGATCATTAAAATGGTGGATTGTGATAATCCGCCAGGGGAATCTGGTTGACAAAAAGGCGGGTGTTGAACACTGCTCAAGCGGTCAGGAACAGGATTCTATCCCCTTATGGGACACGTTCAGAGTACAACCAGGTACCCTCTGGTAAACATACAAAAAACTATGGAAAATCACGATTTTCAATGGGAAAATCCACTATAAATTGTCATTTTCAATAGCTATGTAACAAATTACCAGAGGGTACTGTAGTTGCATCCCACTCAGTAGAGTAAGTTGTTAATAACCCTCGTGATTTGGTGATATCTACCTGCAATATCCACCTGTGCTAAATGAGTACACAATTTCAGCCCCTTAGAACTAAAATAAAATGCCCCTGGCAGTTTTCTTGAGCAAGAAAAGTGTCCTTGGAAGATCATCCCTGAGTCATATCCAAGTAGTTTTATTCCAAGTTGTGATACCAATGCTACAACTCTTGGATACTGTTGGTGCCTGCTACTAGCACCAAATCAGCGACTGAAGAGCCTGCATGACATGCCAGTGTGGGATGAGCAAGTTGCTAGACTTGTATGAAAGAGGGCAAAGCTGCTTAAGACAAGAAAACCCATGAAGCCAAAGACGGGTGAAGTGGGAGCCATGGTCCCAGTGTCAAAAAAATCAGAACCGGATCGCTCAATTTGATTATGTGGGTTGTGTGCGTCCATGGTTTGTCACCCGTATCATACCTGAAAAACCTCGAATTTCGAAATTGAAAATGGGTGCTTTCCCAATCACGGCAAATTACCCCTATTTCCTGTCAAATTACGCCTTTTACCCGGCAAATTAGGCCTCTTAAAGCGTAGGATTTTGGCAAAAATGAAACCTTGGTGTGCCATACCTTATCATACCAGTACTTAGATGATCCCGGATTTTGTGATCAGGAACTGATCATGCCATAAACAAAATTGTCATTCGTCGCCGTCGCAGCAGTTGATGGTAAGCCTATCATGCCATGATAACCATGTCGTGCCAGGAGACACGTGTCACACAAAGAGAGTATCTTATAATATCATCTTATATATGATGCATACTCTGCGCAACTGCTTCATGCAGTATCAGTCCATGAGCACAGCTTTACCCGGCAACGAGGGTTCTGTGATTAGTTAATTGTTCAGCCTTGCCCCTGAAACATCTTCGAACTTTAACAGAAAACTGGCGTCAAACCTACTAAAAGACATTTGTAATGATAGAACGCTCCAAAAGTCAAAAAACGTCTCTTAGATAAAAAGGCAGATTTGGGCTAAGGGGCAAAAAAACGAGACCCTCAGGAACATCTAGGTATATATAAATTGACCAGTTGACTTACAAATCAGCAGGGTATGGAATTATTGGATGATCCTCTATTACTCTGATTATTCATTTCCTTTCCAGGACTGAGTGCTTATCTTCTAACCGCTATAGTCTATAGTCATTTCCCTCCAGTACACAATTTCAAATGGAAATTCCCTATAAATGGAAGGTTACAGCTGGGAAAATCATTTAGATGGGCGATTTTCCTGGACAAAATATTTGACCGAAGGGTAACATTTACTGACCAGTTCCTACTTGGGATGATTCAAGAAAAGTTCTTGCATGTGCATAAACCACTTAGTAAGTGGTTTATAAATGTTTATAATCCAACATATAATATATAACCCATATGTCATCCCATATAATTATATATACATAATGTATGGTGATATGTCCATTCATCGAACTGTTTTTTTGGGACCCATGGCAACTACATGTCGACTACATGTCGGGCCACCCCCATCCCCGTGATCAAAACGATGAAAACCCGAGGCCGTACCGCCGCAGGCACAAGACTGAGGCGCAGCCTGCTGGCCATGGTTTTTCGATGGCCCTAATCGAAATAGATGGCTATGGATCAATACCTATTTTCATACCATTTTTAATGGGATGAACATCCATGAATCCCAGCTATTTTGGGGTTCACTAGGTACCAGGGTTTTGACTCATAGCCAGATGGTTTACCTATTAATAGCATGGTGGCATGGTGATGTTCCATGGCTATGTTAAATAACCAGATGGTATATTTACCTGGTAAATAAAAAAAAGTTTGGCCCTGAAAATCACCTAACTTTTTAGTTAAAACGAATCTTCGAGCCCCTACCAGTATTTGATAGGGTCTATGCTAATTTACTGGAGCATGTGTACATACATATATATATATATATATATATATCTATACATACATATGCTTATTAGATATGTGTATTTAATATGAGTAAAGCAATAGGATCCTATGAACATATGGGTGGTTTATGATATTAACAATATGGGTCATTTCTGTGTTTTAATTTGATATGTTTGGAGGTATAAACCTACTTAGCTATCGAATGGGGGCCCCACATGGTGTAAATTTTGGTCGGTTTGTCTATACACCCACTTAATGATACTTATTGTATATTAGTAATTATCATATCAATATAATATAATATAATATAATATAATCACATTCCTTCCCATGTTTCCTTCCTTTCCATCCATTGCAGGCGTCTCCGCGACAGGCCTGGCCTTCACAACGTTGCGCCCTGCGCGGTTGATCGTGAACGGTACCAGCTAGCGAGGGAATGAAACTCACCAAGCGCCCTGTTCCATTTTCTGGGTAAACCTTGATGAGTTGAGTAGATGAATGGATCATTTTTTAAAACGCCGTTGATGGAGAAAATGGTCAGAATCCCCGGAAGTCACAGGTATTGTTGTGTTTTTTTTTGTCCTATATGTATATATATATAAGGTATTTATATCATTGGCTATGTTTTGGGTACATGAATTGGAGGTACCTTGCATAAACAAATGGTATCGCATGGAATCTCGTCCTTTTCTCATATCCAGTGGTGCGGGTTCAACTCGGAAGTGCCTACAAAGAGTTGTTGCTGCGGAGCATCCCCATGTTTATAGTTTGATTAACATGAAAGGGTTCATGGAGGATATAGAACTATAGTTAACGGCTTCGAGAACCAATGAACTAAACTACAATGCCTCACCTTGTAGTGATTGATGTTATGTACCTGTAAGAAGTGATCACGTCCAGCTATTTGCTGAATGAGTATAGCAACACCCAAGAAAGACCCGAAAAGTGCATCCCGAATGGTACAGTAGAGGTCATGATTTCAGCATATGTTCCAGGTTTCCATTTTTTCTACCGTTTTTCGTGTTTACTGTATTTTAGTACGCTATGCATATGCTGACATATGCTGTAACTGAGAACATATTATCGACCCAACACAAAAACAAACTGAATTGTGTAGCCATTTAAGGGAATAATGCAATATCCCAATCCCAACTCCAATTGTAGCATCCTTCAAAAAAGCCCGTTTAACGGTCCTAAAAGGTACACTACTAGCGGCTCGAAAATCATGTGAAATCCTGGATCACGGCCGTAACGGACTTCCAGGGGCAACGGCCTTAGGCTAATGTAACAATGTAACCATCAGTAACTTAAGAGTCTGTAAATGTAATCATCCGTTATGTTAGTTCGAAAATTATCCCAACACATGTTGAGTTTTGTTTTGTGAGTAATAACCAATAGTAGCAATATGCCCAGATCATTGGTTTTGAAATGAGTTTCGTTCCCAAGTCCAGTTCAACAACGATCAACTTTTGTTCGGGGTTGAGTGAGGCCCGCGGCTGACCATTTTGTCCAGCCACAAATCGTTGAAACGCAGGAACTCGACCAAGAAAAATCTGAAAATTGTCTTCCGACTCAGATGTTCCTGTTCCAGATATGTGATACAAATCTATATAATCCTATATTCCTGTTCCAGATATGTGATACAAAGCTATATACATTTGGATTACTCTAACGTTCTATCGTGAGCAAAGCAATAGTCAAACGCTGCTACAATCATGTGTACGATCATCTTCAAGACGCGCCTTGAAACTCTTTTCAGCGCCTCCTCAACCCACCGGCTGGAGTGGTTTGCATCGGTTCGGATGAAGGGATATGTGGTAACTGTGTATGTTGTAAGCATGGTTATACGCTTTTATACTTATTAATTAATAACCACAACCGGACCTTAGCACCTCCTAGTATACAGATTGTCATGAGTAACTCATTAGCAATCACCAACATGGCCAACCGCTGATTGAGTGTCTATGTGTATATACATATTATATACATATAGACATATATATATATAACGTATATACATAAATATATATATATTATATTATTGCATAAATATACTATATATATATATTATACATTGTTACATATATATACATACTATATAGATATGCATAATACATACATTGTTTTTCCCCAAGAAACGGGATAGCCGGAGGCTTGCAATCATCATGATTCACCAATACTTACTGAGTGGTCAGTAGGCATTCCCCAAGGAATCTACTTACTAAACGTTTTTTGTGACTATCCAGTTTCTCAGTTATATCCGAGTCATATCTGAGTCATCTACAAATATATAGCCTTTGGATGCCATTGGATATGAATCACACAAGACCCCAGGCCGATGCATCTTCCAGGATTGTAAATATATGCAGCCGAGTATATCAACGCTGCGAACGCGAGTCCACGGGTGCCCAGGTGAGAAGTATATCAAAATCATGCACGAACAAACAATAGATGGCAGTGTCTGAAAATGGGGTACAGTTATGGCCATTTATTAGTTATAACTGGTTATTTCTATGGGATTATACATTCTATAAATGGGGTTATAAGCACTTATAACTGGTAAAGGGCCTTAACTGTATACCATGGTATACCCCAAAATAGTCCCTTTGAATGGAAACATGATAATAAACCATTGAATTGTGAGGTACCTTATTTTCAAACAAACCAATAAATACCCAATTGGGTGTATCCATTGGAGGATGTTTGAGGTGTGTAAAAAAACAGTACTTTCGAATCTGATCCAAATGAACAGTTGAAAGTTGAATATGTGATCAGAGTTGAAAGTAGAAAAAAGCTAGATATGCTACAGTTAGAATTGAGCAGTTTTCAAAGCTATGTTTTTTGTTCTTACTATGAGGGACTATACTACTATTTCTTCAGAATGATCATCCGTGAGGTGCGGAATCCCTGAATTCCGATTCGCTCAGTATAATGGGCGGACATGTTGGGTAAAATCTACAAAAAAAAACACATTGTTGGTTATATTTCCATTATGTATATATATATATATTCCGATTGTATTCCCATGTTTGCGGGGTTCTGAACACTGTTCGATTGATTCCTTTTCAACAGATTGTAGTAAGACATGTTCATAGCCCAACATGTTTTGGCAACGTTTTCCACAGCACATATCATTTGCGTGGTTTTCAGTGACTAGGTGGTTGATGTGGTTGGATGTCTATTTGATACAAGTCCTTTTATCAATGCCAGAATTTCACCCCTCAGCAACAATCTTGTGACTGGTTGAATGTCCAAGTTATCAATAGATTAGTTTAGGGTAAAATCTTAACCGGAAACCAACGATTTTCCCATTAGAAACCGGGGCTTAAAACGGTTACAATTTTCCCGAAAATTCCACCAATCCATAGAAGTATGTCCATCCCATGTTTCTGTTTCTGGATGGTTCAGGGTAAACCTTTCTCTGGTTTGTATGAATGTACTTGTTTTGCCATCGATGCTTTTTTTGTTAATGCCGCATTAAAGTTACATGGTTTATCATCATTTCCCCATGGTTTATCATCATTTCCCCATTGAAAAAAACGGCCACCAAATGGATCCATATGGTGCAATTACTCATGTTTTTTGACAAACCATGACAAAGCCATTGCTGATAATGTGTCCAATGTTCAATGATTAAATCATCATCTTGATAGGTTTGAATCTCCCTTTCATGCTGGATTGAATCTTCCCATTGACCAAGCTGTTTGTATATTGTAAAAAACCCGTCTCCCAGCGCGCTTTAGTAAATTGACATGCCAATGGGACATCCGCGGAAAGACATGGAGAAAAAACCATTGCCAGATCACGTAACTTGGCGCACACTGTGGTGCGCTCCATTTACAAGTTGGTTTATAAACCTCATTATCCACCATGTACTGTGATTGTAGTCATTGCAAACCAACTTAGCTATGTGGCACCGCCTTATAGGTTATGTTCAGTTATGTTCAGTTATGTTCAATAACGGCAACCGGTGACTCGAACCATGCTTGGCTTTTGACCGCCATGGCCCTGTCTTTTCGAAAAATCAGCGCTCGAAGCCGGAAATTATGCATCTCAACGTGTCTGAAACTAAGTGCATACCATCCAATGTTGCTACGCACTGGGGAAACCCCTAATGACAATGTCAACCCACTGGGTTCATACACAAGAGTTGATTAGGGCGGCGTTACCCCCAAGAAGTGCATGTGTTTGCAGTTGAGAGCACTGAACTCATGCACAGTGAACGGTGAATGGTGTGAATGGTGTGAATGGTCAGGGTGCCCGGTGCATCAACATGCATAACTGGAGCATATCAACAGTATATCCTGTATGGGATGCCCATCAAAGCAGCTTGTCCCCTCGAACAATCATGCAGAGAAGAACATCATCAAACAATACTTACTGGATCTTACTGGTGCTTAGTAGAAAATCGGGGAATTGGGATGAGATCATTCCATATCATTCCCATCCATTCCCATCCATTCTCTATATTTAGCACCAGTAAGTATATATGTTTATTCGTGATTCCTCAGTTGATGTCTATCAGACCAATGTGGAATGGTTGAAAAAAAGATGTTTTGTAGCTGGCAACGGGAGGATATTGTATGTACAATTGACACCACACTGTTTGATATACCACATATCCCAATACTAAGATCTGATTTCTTTCCATAGCTTATCTTGGTGGAATATGCTAATATATAATGAGATGAGTAAGAACATGTACGACGACGTGCATCTATGGCTTTTTGCTCATGATACCTATGTAGGATCCATGATGCAACTCACATCTCGCCCTTTCGCTTTGCGGCTTCGCTACTTGAACGCGCGTTTGGTCGTCACAAGATGTAAAAAAAACGATGCGCTGCGTCGTCAACAGTCACTGGTCCTGTAGCTCAAAATCTCATGTTTTACATTGTTGTATCAGTTGTATCATCATTTTCTCATAATTAAGAAAGTGGAATTTGTAACATTTCTGTGGTGTTCCACTGTATTCCCCAAGTTTGAATCAATCCCTGCAATTGGGATTCAGATCCACATCCAAAGTCCATGCTGCAAGAGACGTGAGATGGGTAAATGGTCCGGGGCCTGCGTGACAGGATCAACCCATTCTGTTGAGATACAAGTATACTAAGTATACATTTATATGCGGATAATCTAATGATATACACAATTGTATGCATAATATATATATATGTACATATTGGTTAATATACCATACATATGTGTTAATATATATATATATACATATTAAGATTCGGCATTGACAAAGACATGGATTCCCAAGAACTCTCGGAGAGTCAACTCTTTGTTTTAGAGTCTTACACATCAGGTGATGATCAAAGGGGCGTGCTTCCAACCCATAAAGATGATTAAACACATTGTGATTTTAGGGATGGTTTATGGCGGTGAATGCCACATGAAATAAGGAGTAATGATCTATAGATATTTGTAGTCAGTATGGATACAACGTACACCCATTCAACACAGAATTCCAACTCCTGAATCAATGTCTTTACTTAAAAAACATGTCTACTTGAATATATGATAATCTTAAAACATGTGAAAACTATAATTCTATGATATAACATACCTAAAACATCTTAAAACACATCTTCTTTAGAATGGTCAGCTTAGATTCCATAGATGTCGCGGTCGACCAGTTTCTAAACTGCAGCGCTCGTCTCACCCATAGATTTCACCAACGCGGTGCGCCACCGCCGGAGCCGCTGTCTGCAGCGGAGAGACCTCCGAAGGGCGGCCTTTGTGGGGATCACCTGAGAAACTGAGCATAAAAACTAGGGATTTTATGCGATGGTTGATGGGGAGATGTTGATGGTTGATGGTTGATGGATAAACCATAGCTAGGGATAAAACTATTTGAATGTTCTTTTGTGTAAAACGTGGATGTTTAAACAGATGGGGAGATGTTTATATACCTATCCAACGGGCACGGTGATCTGTTTTTTCCAGGGCATCAAAGATTGGCAATGTATCAAAATTCAAGGCCCATGTAGATATCCATAAAACCGTCCAGACAGGTAGAATGATTCAACAAACATGTGGGTATCAAACATCAAACATGCAACATGTTTGTGTTTTATCAGGAGAGAACTGAGACAGAAAGTGGATATATGATTGAAACATTAATATCAAAATGATCAGTATTGGTCAACCACCCTATTAGATCTATTAACATGATAGATATTGTTTGACCCGTGGAGGAAGGTTGCCATGGGTGCCATCAACAGGGGTGGCTTAAGCCTCTGTTAAATCTGTTGTAAATTCTAAATCCAATAACACACCATGCCAAATTTATCATTTGTTATTTGGGGAATATTTTAACAGGCATCTAAAAGCCAAACAAACACATGTTCATGATTGGCTTTACCATGGTTTAGCATGCTTTACCGCCAAAATATCCATTCTTGGGATGGTCATGGCCAATGTTCATCATCTAAATCTCACCGTGGACATGGCAATATGGGTTGCTTCGAAAATAGAATGCACCCCAAAAATCACTATGGCGTATTGTATTCATTGAATCAAAATGGCCATAAACAGGATTTTTGGTTAAATGGGATATTATGGCCATATGTCATATGTGATTTTGATTCAATCAATAGGGAACCCATCCAGTCATCCAGCATTTTCAGACAAACATACCTTTTTTTTTGCGGATTTGTCTTTCAGAGTGTCCTTCAGTGGAATTGTGTTCTCATCCCAAAAACGGCTCAAGGCAAGATTTTTACTGCGAAACTGGTCGACATGTGGATTCATGGGATCCATAAGGAAAGAAAGTCTGTGTGTCTATGGTAATACCGTAATACCTTCCAAAAAAAAACTAGGATATATAGGATATAACAATGGTTAGGATAATAATGGATAATATATGATTATGTATTCAAGAAGTTAGGATATATGATATATATATATAGGATATGGCCCCCCCCAAAAAAACTATGGTAACATGGGCAAAGTTGTTCATGTTAAACCCCTGGCCTGCACCCCGTAGAAATGGAAATCCAAGCTTTGGACTTGAAGGTGAACCGCAGATTAGCAGATGTCCAACATATGACTATGGGTCGAAACGGCATTTAACAATGTATTAAACAAATATCAAAACATGTCAAATGGTAATATTTGATGATGTGTTCTTTGGGTATCCATGGTCCAAATATCAAATATACTATTGAAAATCTCAACACATTGGCACACTGTTCCATCTATAGCAGCTAAATGACCAGGAACACATGTAGCTTGAAGGCAAAGCTCTTCGATGGCGGGACATGGCTATTTGGCCGTGGGGTTGTTGGCGTTGCTGCCGAGCATTTGTTTGGCTGCCTATGCCGGGGGCTCAAAGCTTCAGTCCAAGTGGAGTCAGATGCCACGATGTGCGTGGGTTTGTTTGGAAACCATGGTTTAACCCTACTATAAATGATGCTTCAACCATGGTTTCCAAACAAACCCCAACCAAACTAACCATGGTTTATGTGAACATCTACTATAAATGATGTTTCAACCACCAGCTGGATGGGTAGTTTGTTTGCGGACTAAATGGATGTTTTGATGGAATATAACCAGCCAACTTGCAAAATATGTTGTTGTGGACTACCAAAGATTGATCATGTCACCCATCGAATGGCAATTTATACTATAGGGAAGATAATACAGTGTTAGATAATATCTGGTTGGTGGTTTGGAACACTTTTTATTTTTCCATATATTGGGAATGTCATCGTCCCAAATGACGAACTCCATCATTTTTCAGAGGGGTAGGGCTCAACCACCAATTAGATACTGTATTAGATAATATTAGAAAAATGAGATTTGGATAATTACTAATATTATAATATTAGATACAAATATTAGATAATATACCACCATGACATTTGGGGTACCCTCTTTTTGGACAAATCATGACAAATAAAAATATCTGGATGGGGCGGGTCCGTGGGATGACCCGGAGGTCGAAGGTCGTTTTGGGGATATGACTAGCTGTGACTAGCTGAATGATATGAATGTGATGATAGTAGTGACAGTTTATATGTATTTATTATATATAATAAATATATTATAAACATAATTCAAGAAATTATATATCCCAAATGTTTTTTGACAGTCAATCCGGCTTTTGATATGTTTTGAGGAATATGCAGCTGACTCATACAGCTGGCTGGAACCAATACTAGTGACATCATCAACAAGATGATTTGTGTATTGTTCCAGTTGAGCAGTGGTTGGTAAAACGGTGTTGGTTGGTGATAATACCAATAATCAAACATGGGATGTTACAATGGTAGAAACTGTGATGGGATAATCCCCAATAAATATAACATATGTTGATTATACTACCCAAAATATGTCCCTTTTAAAATTTCTTGGGGATTCTCATTTCATCATTTCATCATGATGGGATTTTGTGGCAACCAACCATCTCAATGACGCTGTTGGTGGGTGGGTGGCTTGAACGCTGTTCAGTTGACCAAGTTTGGCCATGAAAGCTGTTGTTCTTTGCCAGTTTACCCTCTGGTAATTTAACGTAGCTATGGAAAATGGTGATTTATAGTGGATTTACCCATTAAAAATGGTGATTTTCCACAGTTATGTTAGTTTACCAGAGGGTACATCAAGGATTTCCCAATCACGACCAATCTACCCCAATCGAAAAACGCGGTCCGTTCAAACAAACGTGCTCGGATTCTTTGGTTTTCGGATATGATGACGGAACTTCCAGAAGCAACAAATTTGAATGGCCATTTTTGTGGGAAACCCTGGCTGCCATAAACCAAAAAATCCTTTGGGGATGGTTTGTACCACCCACTGTGGTGATTTTGTGGATACTTTATTATTGGGTTTACCAAATTATTGTGTTTGATATGTTCTACTCCCAGTCCCTGTTCGACAAGATTTCCACTTGAAGAGCAAATTGTCCATAGCAATTTCGACATTTGAAAATTGGTATGGTACGGGTGAAGTGTTTTTGGTTGAACAGGAAACACGGATGTTACACAGTGGTGCCCCTAGTTATAAGTTTGTTTCTAGCCTCACCTATATAGATATAATATATATATATTATATATATATATATATCATGATATATTCACCATAAGCCCAAGAGTTATTGTAGTGAACTAAACCAAGAAACAGCTATCCAGCTTCGGGGCCAGCCAAGGAGAGATTTGGGTGTTCGATTCCTGCAACTTCAGATGTTGCTATCCCTCCCCGGGGATGGTGGGTTGGCATTGGGGATGGTGATTTAATGGGGTTGACATGGGTAACCATGAAAGATGGTGATTTACTGGTATATTCATGGAAGATTCATGGGGTATTTCAATGATCTAGCTGGATTTTCTGAGTCCTGAGTCGACGATTTTTGGAATCTTTCATTTTTCCCAAAGGGACACTCACTACTTTGGGTATTCCTTGAGAAATATGTTTTTTGGGAGGGGGTTCCTTAAGCAAATCCGGAAGGACAACGGAAAACCGATGGATGCCATGATGTGGCGAGCAAGAAAGGCGGACCAAGCCACAGTAATAGTAGTAATGATCCGTTATGATTAACCATGGAAAATATTGGCGAAAGCATCAGACATGTCTTTGATGGAGCTTGGACATGTGGCTTTCTTCAAACGATGCTTTTGGGAGATGGGAAAATGGTCGTGACTTCCATCTTTCGAAAGAAAAAGGCAGTTTTTCTTAGGCCTTAAACATTTTTTAGTGGGTGATGGGATTAATCAAAGGGATTTTAGGTTACCATTGTTTAAAGGTAAATTGAATCTACATACTACAGACCTCTGATTTTCACACGCTCTGGCATGGACGTGCTTGTTTACGGACGAACAACACATCTCAACGCCATTCACAGCATTCCAAAAATCAGTTTTTGTTGGTGCCTTTGAGCCATGCTGCGCTAGGTTTCAGTGAAGAGATAGCACATTTGATTCCTGTTTCAAAACGATCATTTTTCCACAGGTACCTCGAATACTTTTGGGCACCTGAAATGGCACTGATTTTTTCCAGTCTAAACTTTCAGAGATTAACAAAAACAGTGCTATTCAACCGCCCAGACCTCGGGTATGTCCTTCAGTGGCTCAAGAAAGTGAAAGTGTTGAAGACAAATTGTGACAGAAATTAACATGGCTTAGCGGCTTTGCCAAACAGAAACTGAGCAATAGTACTATCTAATAGTAATGATGCTTTGCCATGGGTTTCTAAGCTATCTTAAATCTTTGTCATTTTTTTCACCGCGAAGGAAATGTGTCGCATCATTTTGCTGCTATCAGTTCAGAAAGATCCCTCAAGTCCGTTGCGGAGATAGAGCCCAGATACAAATGGGGGCGATCTCAAAATGGGGGACCAAAAGTCACCATGGGTTTTCAGTGCTACAATGGCCGTGGCTGACTTGGATGATTTGGGGGTAATTCCTCCAACAAATCAGGAATGGATAGATCATCAGATGTACTGATATCTATGGTTTGGCATGGATAAAAATGGTCTGAATCAGCTTTCAACTGACATGATGCTTTAAAGGTCAGGATCATCTACATGTTCATAGCTGCCATTTGAGCCTTTTTCAACGCGTCCGACCACCTAGCGCAGCATGGACACTGTTCCGTCAGGAACCTCAGAGTGGTGGGATAATGGGTTTGGAACTGGATATCTTGGTAGTTTAAGCCGAAGATGTGATGTACCTCTGGTAAACATACAAAAAGCTATTGAACATGGCCATTTAGTTCGTTGATTTACCCATTAAAAATGGTGATTTTCCATAGTTATGTAAACGTTTACCAGGCCGGGTAGATTCCCCTCTAGTAACGTTTTATTTTGAGACTTTTGCTATGGAAAATTACAAAAAATATCCACCATTTTCCAATAAGCACTCTTTTCATGAATCCCAAAAAACGGAAATTGGCCATGGATTCCATAGCAATTTGATATGTTGTTCTCCATTTATTCGGTGTCCATGCGAATGTGCAAATGTTCATAAGCTAGTTTTAGATCTCCGCGTTTATCCCATGCCCAAATTTGCTAAATCCCAACGTCTGTACAGAAATGAACCAAGAATGGATAGATTCTTGGTTTGGTGGCAAATAATATCCGCTTGAATCCCAACATAACAAATCTCAATCTATTCACTGGGAACCCGTTCTTAACCAGTATTTATGGAATGACGCAACGTGGGTTTTGAACACCACGTTCAGTTCAGCTAATTCTAGCGGCATGTGTTAATGATTTTCTTTGACTTGGTAAATGTATATTTATATATCTTAAATTATCTTAATATGATTGTAATGAGCAGCTATTCACTTTCCCACTGAGCAATTACTTCTGCATAATCATATTTTTTTTACTTAAAGCAGTCTTTTTGATTGTTTTCAGATAAATCCTCTAATACCGTTCAGAACCATGTAGCAGGCTGCTTTCAATACACATATACATATATATATATACATATTATAAATATATATATATATGCATATAGACACAGATGACCGGGTGAAGTACATGTGTATTCTGGGTCCAATTGGGTACCCCTAAATGCATTGGATGATTAATACTAACAATGACCAAGCATCTACGGTCTCCTGGCTTCAAGTTTTGACCCATAGCCACCATATAAAAGAAAATCAATCATATACGACAATATAGATATAGATATATTATTCCTAAAGCAGATAGAATATGAACATTCTAAACTGTTCAATATTGTTCAATTATATTCCAATTATATGATGTATTCCAATATTCGATATATTCAATTATTTTATCATATTCCAATTATCATATTCCAACATTCATATTTCAATCATATTTCAATGAATTCAATATTCAATCATATTCCTATTATATTCATAGTCCAATATTCATATTCCAATCATTCTATAGAATATTCCTATTATTGAATATATTATTGGATACATATGAATATTATATGTATATTCCAATACCGTAGATATATACTAAATATTGGAATATGATTGGACTATGAATATAATATTCCAATTATATTCTGTAATTATATTCCAGTAACAAGCATATTTAGAATACTATTATAGTATATCATATCCAGTATTCTATATAGTATAAATATATGGGTAAATTATTATATGTCACTAACCTGAATTAAGGTCATTTGGGGATGATTTCCCTTATTAACCATGAGTTCCAGGGTTCGGTCGCAGTGAGGTTGTTATAATTTACCCTGATATATATATATATATAACATATAGTATATCATAATATGGTTATATTTATAATACATATATATATATAGGATATGAAGGTCATATTGGATGGATATTGGATTGGATGGAAACCATATATTGGATATGATATACCATATGATATATATATATATAAAATATGATATCTATTATATCCAATATTTCCATGATATCCATTATATAATATAACATAATATACTATTGGATATGGTTATATTTATATCCAATAATAGTATATATCATAATATATTATGAATACCCATGTTATGATTTATACCATTGGATATGATATATCATTATATTCGATATATATTATAAATATGTACATATACCATAGTATATTACATATATTTAAAAATATACCATACATGGATCCTATGGGTACCATTATTGAATATATCATAATGATATACCATTATTATATCCTATATTATGATAATGGTATCCCATTATAAATTTAACCATATTAATATACTATTATGATAACTATATACTAATATGGTTATATGTTATATTTAATACATATGGTTCTACCATTATTATGATATACTATATATATTGGATATGATACTATATATATATGTACTATACTATATGATATACAATAGTGAATTATTATAATTTACCCAGATGATATCTATCATATCCAATATTTCCAAGATATCCATTATATAATATACCATTATAGTGATAATACCCCATGTTCCAACATTATTTCCATGTATATTATGATATGTCCATGGATATTATGATATCTATATACCATCATAATATGGATATCTAACATAATATACCATTATTATATCATGTTTCCCGTTTTTTTTTGAATCCGGAGGTCCGTGGAGTCCAAGCTCCGGGAAGAGCTCCGCGCAAGCTCTGAGAAGCTTCGGGGTGCTGAGCAGGCGGAGAAGCCATGGGGAGAACCATGGAATTTCCCGTGAAAAATGCTGGAAAACCTATGAAAACCTATGAAAACCTTGGGATTTCCTCTGAGAATCATGACATGGGGATGGGTCAAAACCCTGGTACCTGGTGAACATCAAAATAGCTGGTAAATGGATGTTCATCCCAATAAAAATGGCATTAATAGGTATTGATCCATACCCACATATCATGGAAATGTCCATGAAAAAAGCAGGGTATGGACCAGATTTTCAGAGAAAGGCATATTCTTTTGGAGATGTTTGATGGATGCTTATAGTGTGTTTTAGTCATACGGGATTGTTTGGGATTGCAAGAATTGAATTCTATAGTGCTATAGATGGTGGATTTGTTTATTAACAAGTATTAGTGATCATTTGGGAAATCAATGATGGCATCTTAGTATTGGTAATTCTTGGATATATGATATACCCATCACATGTGGGTTTGTCTGAAAATACTATACATACTTATATATATATACATACTGTGAATTCACAAAGCTCCGTCGCAACGAGATCGTTTCTCATCTACATATAATACATGTATGTAGATATATGTAGATATATATCTGGTTGGTGGTTGGGAACATGTTTTTTTCCATACGTTGGGAAAAATCATCCCAACTGACTTTCATATTTTTTCAGAGAGGTAGGTATACCACCAACCAGATATGTAGATATATATATATATATAAATGTAAATATGTATATATATATGTAGATATATATATATATATGTATATATAGATATATGTACGTACAAATACAGATATATATATATATACTCCACTAAATCCATGGGTGAATCAGTTTCCCAGAACTGGGCCTGGCAACCTTGTGCCAGGAGAAAAGACGCTTGCAGGAACGGAATGAAGCTTGGCGCGTTTATCCCCTTCTATTTAAAACCTATGAGAAACCATCATTCAGTGGATTAATTTTCAGGATTTAGTGGATTTCACAATTTGTGAATGTTCACATTGAGCGATGGGATTATTGATGGGATTGGTGAACAGAGTTTATTAATCCGGAGTTGATATTCAAATGCTGGCTACGCTAGGGAAATGTTCCATTTATTGATGATCAATGGATATCAATAGATGTCACAATCCCCGTAGATCAATCCGATCCCCTCAGCCATTGGCAATGTCTGGGGCCCATTCGGAGCCTGGGTAAATTAGACCGAAGCCTGTTCTCCCGAAGCCTGGAAATCATGGTTTATTTTAGGGAAATCATCCCCTTTTATGGCCGAACTATTCAGGTGAGTGACATATGATAAATTTACCCAGAAAGATGAACAAACTGATTGGCCATTTCGATGATTTGTCTGCACTTTCCATGTTGTCCCTTTTTTTTTCTGAACGGCTGTGACTCGTCTAGTTCACCAGTATTCCGTGGAAACAACGGGCCCTTACCCAACCATTGTTGGCTTATATCACCATGATCACCATGTTTGTTGCTTCCCTGTCTCCCCCGATTTTACCCTCTGGAATTTGTTACATAGCTTTTGAAGATGGCCCATTTAGTTCGTTGATTTACCGAACTTAAAGATGGTGATTTTCCATAGTTATGTTACTAATTAATAGCACTAATTAATACTAATCTAATCATCTAGTGAATCTATAATCACCATCTTGATGTTCGTTTACCAGACCTAGATGGTGATTGTAGATTCACTAGATGATTAGATTATCACTCGATTATTAGATTATTTATGTTCACTAACAACCTAGGGTATTCCTCTACCGGAGCTGTTTGTTTATCACTTGACATCGCTCGAGGAAGAACTGCAACTGGCCTTGGAGGAAAGCGACAAAGATGCTCGTGAGGCCATCTATGAGAAATCCATGGCCAAGTACCGAACGGACGTTCACGGGACTTGGCTAACGATGTGAAACAACAGGCCAGTCTTCTTGAAGCTGAAACGCATGTTTTATATGGACATATATATGGTTTTATATGGTTTTATATGATTTATATGGTTTCAAATGGTTTTATATGGTTTTATAATTGGTTTTATGAGATGTAAACGTACCTATGTTTTTTTCTTTTCCCATTGGTAAATCCATTATTTGGGGAATCCATTTGGATTTTCCCCCGGGATCTTCCGAGACACTGGGAAGTTCACATCCAACATGGAAAGCCTCTTTCCCAATGGAAACGGAAACCTCTGGAGGTCTGGAGGTACCATTTAGAGAATCCAAACAACAGAAATTGAGAAATTCCATCCACCTAGTATCAATTGCCTCCCTAGCCCAACCAATAGTTTGGTAACTATGGGATTTGTGGACTCTGGGGCCTGCATGGTACGTCTGTCCATCTTCAGCGGTTAGGGAATTACCAGCTACAGCGGTTAGGGAATTACCTAAAAGACGTATCATCAACTATTCCTATCAGACTGTGGTGCCCCCAGCTTAAAAGTTGGTTTATAAACCCCATTCAAACCCCATTCAAACCCCATTCACTAGATTGATAGATTGATAAATAGGATAGATAGGATAGATAGAATAGATCAGATAGATCAGATAGATCAGATAGATCAGATAGATCAGATAGATCGATTGATTGATAGATTGATTTATTGATAGATTGATAGATTGGTAGATTGATCGATTGATGTCTATACATTTCATATATATTGTATTTATGTACACATATGTTTCTAACATAAACCCTAGTATCCCAGGTTTTTTTGTTTAAGTACAAGACGGATTTTGCTGAATTACATGGAATTAGCCACCTCAGGCGGAAGCCTTGAATGGACACTTGCAGCGGCGTGTGGATGAAATGGAGGCCTTGCGGCTGCAGTTGTGGCGACTTCACCATAAGTTGGATTATAAGCTATTGATATACTATGAACATATGTTGAAGTAAAACATGATAATGATCAATAGTATACCTATGTATAGCTATGTATAGCTATGTATAGCTTATAATATGATCATAGTATAGTTTATGATATTGATATACTATTGTGACATATTGATATACTATGAACATCAATTGATTGTGGAAATATGAAGTGTTTCACTGTCCCCCTCTGAATCTTTGGTGATCCGATTGCTGGGAGAGTTCAATCACTGGAGAACACATGGAGATCACAGACAAAACATGGTAATTTAACATAGCTATGGAAAATCACCATTTTTAATGGGTAAATCCACTATAAATGGCAATTTTCAATAGCTATGTTAAATTACCAGAGGGTAAACTGGCAAAGAACAAGTTTTCACCCTTCCTCCAGTCCTCAACCCCTTCCACAGGTGCAGATCGCGGCGCTGCGGCAGTACGAAGCGGAGTTCGATTCGAAGGTCACCAAGATGCTGGATGAACGCGACGAGGCGCGTAAAACGCACCGTACGTTTTCAGGCTGATCTGTGGTGCCAACAAGAAACATTACCCTCTGGTAAATTAACATAGACCCTGGCAGATAGGGGTTGGAAGATTAGTTTCCATTAAAACTAGGCTATTTTCAGGGTCTATGTTAATTTACCAGAGGGTATTCATTGTGTATAATGGTGTATCTGGTTGGTGGTTTGGAACATGAATTTTATTGTTCCATAATATATGGGATAATCCTTCCCAACTGACTAATATTTTTCAGAGGGGTTGAAACCACCAACCAGTCATGGTGTATAATGGTGTATGGTAGATATATGATATCCCATATGTTGATGTATCATGTGTGATCATATGTGATCATATGTGTATATGGTGTATATATATAAATATGGTAACCCATATATTAATGATCTATCTCTACAGTACCATATAATATATATCATTATATCATGTATGGTATATATATATATATATATATCATGGTGAGATACCAACAAAATCTGTATGTATGATGATGTATGGTAGATATAATATCTCATATATTAATGTATCATAATGTATCTATACTGTATATTGCTGTATGGCAATAACCCATATCAATGGTGTACAATATACATTTTTTATTGTTTATGTTTTTTTTTAAACCAAGCCAGAGAGATTTTCATGAACCAACCATGACTGGGAATAACCTGGGAGTCACTTATCCCAAATATAGAGGATATAGCCAAGAATAAGCCTCCATATTTGGAATGGTTTGTTATTGGGTTTATTGGTGAATTACCGGCTATTGCAGGGTTCAATTATAACTACAATAACTGATGAGTTAATGGGGAATAAAACCAACTTATAACTTGGCGGCCACACCAGCTATTAGGGAATTACGCTACAATTATATAGCGTTGAAGAGCCCTATCACAATGTAGTGCTTCCTAGTTCTGTTTGTTGGTTTCTATCTTTACAGAAGCCATTAACTATAGGTATATATATATAATGGTATATCTACTGTAAACTGTAGTTAGATTAGTTAAAATTACAAACCAGCTTTGCTCACTATGGGGCATCTTATACCAATTGATTGCAATGCTTAAGGGGAAAGTTATGTTCAACAATAATTCTGGGTTTTATGGATTTTTGGATTTTGGGGTTAGTGAGTGGTTTTATCGGGATATACCCAGCTTCTGAAATTGTTTGGAAATCAAATCTCCAAGTTAAATTGTGGTGGATACGTACACGTTTAGAAGAGATTTGGGGATGCAGTCTCAAAGCTGGCAGCATTTAAAATCAGTTGTTTTAGAGTTTTCAGCATTCTGCACTGTAGGTACCCTCTGGTAAACTAACATAGCTATGGAAAATCACCATTTTCAATGGGAAAATCCACTATAAATGGTGATTTTCAATAGCTATGTTAGTTTACCAGAGGGTAACATTTGCGTAACTCACATATTATAATATTTGACAAAGCAGGTGCGTCTACTACCACAGCCGACTGGCCTCAAAACTCGCTCATGAAACTGTTCAAACATCTAACCAGTTAAGCACCCTTTTATGTTTATGACCAAAATTACGAATGCTTACAAAATATTCAGTTATTAGACATAAATACTACACAGTACACCCATATACCTGGTATAAATATACCCATAATTTATTGTGATCTCTATTGTGATTATTGTGTATATCTTTATTTTGTCACAACAACTGTACCGGTCACCGGTACCAGTCGACCATCGTCAGGCGTTGACCGTGGCCGCCAAAGACAAGGAAGCCATCTTGCTCAAGGTTCCAACGACCGGGGTTTGGATGAACGGTGGGGCCCCGAAACGATATGAACATACCCTCTGATAATTTCACTAACAGTTTGCTATTGAAAATGGCCCATTTCGTTCGTTGATTTACCCCTTCAAAATGGTGATTTTCCAGTTCGTTATGTAAACGTTTACCCGAGGGTATATGGAACTATATGGAAATCCCCAAACTGTTTGGGTTCCATGACATGTCCAATTGATATGTTTGATTAGAGGATATAACTCTCAAATTTCAATCCCCATGTTGGGATATGGGGCAAAAAAAAACGGTGAACTATATCCACTTAGTTCACTGAACCTGCAGGCCCAAGTCGGGTACCAATGGATCCAAATGTCCAAATGTGTTTTTCGTTGGGACTTTTGATTTATATTCCTCAAATGGTCGATACTTTCAAGACATATCCCCTTATACAACACTTGGGCTGATGCTTCATATCTAGGCTGCTAACTAGGGTTCATGGTCATTGTAGGTATATATATATATATACAGCTGGGTTTATGATGGTTTATGAACAAACTTATAGGTGGGGTCGGACCACATGTTTGGAGATATATATCAAACGCCCTGACCATGTTTTTCTACTGAGATATGGACCATATGCGGGCCTCCATCTTCCATTTTGAGGGATCAGCTGGCTTGCCACATATCCAGTCGGACTGCCCTTGCTGAAAATCTTATACATCCCAAATATCAAGTGTATAAGTATATGTATTTTATGGAATGTATATATATAAATATATATGTAAGCTTATGTAGGCGGTTGTTTGACCCCCAAAATTTCTATAGTCACTATAACGACACATATACAAGGTCGGGCCCCATGGTTATAATTTTGTTTATTACTCCATCTAATTGAATTTTATATCCCATTAACCCAACAGCTCTTGTAGTGAACTAAAAGTGAACTAAACCAACAAACAGCTATGTTACTAAACCTTCATTAATTAAATACCCATATACCCTCTAACCAAACTCATCGGCAGCTCCCGCCAGGTGAAGGAACTCCAGGAGGAATTAACCTTGCGACGGACGCCCGAAGGCGGAAGCAGATACGAAACGTGTTGGGTATAGACAATACTTGGGTACAAATTACTGTATTGGTTTATACCCAACAAGTTTCGTATCTCAATATTCATCCATATTGTACCTCCACTATTGGGTATATGAATATTATTGGAGGTACCATATGGTACCTCCAGTCAATATTAAACATATTAAACCATAATTATAATTCTCCCTATAGAGGTAATATAATCTATTGGTATACAATCTATTGAGGTATAAACTTGTTGGGCCTTATAAATATGAGGTGATTTAAGCATCAACGTTAAGGTGATTTAAGGTGATTTTTTTTGGGGGTTTAACCATCAAAAATGGTGATACAACTATAAGATTTAATGGTGATACTACTATGATGGTTAAATGATGGTTAATCCCCATAAAGTCTCATTTATGATTAATCCCCCTACTTATCAATGAGACTTTATGGGGATCTGACGGGATTTAATGGGCTATAACCGACAATTGTGGATAGATGGCTCGGTCTAAAAATGGGGTATACCTTCCAAAATGACCATAAATAATAGGGAAAATTAAACAATAGATTTACAGGTACCATATGTTCAGACAAACCCAAATAAATAATAAGGTGTGGTAATTTAGCATTAGACATTGAACATGACCCATTTTATAGATGATGTATACGGGAAAATAATGGGACTTTCAATTTCTATGTTAAGTTACCATAAGCTGTGGAACATGGTCATTTGTTTAGATGACTTACCTTGTAAAAATGGTGATACTCCCAATTAGTGATCATTTGATCCATAATTGACTATCTGAAATTTCTTTGATTTTTATACCATGTATATCTGAAGACATGCAAACTCAAGATTTAATTCCTAGCAAACTTGGGTTGAACATGGACCAAGATAAGCATCACCTAATTAGGTCTAACACGTGAGCAGCCATTTTTGTTTGGGAATATGTACTAAGATGTCTCATCAGATTTGGAAAGATGTCTAATACATCCAGAAACCATGATAAACCCACATTTTTTTGGATGTTCTTGAAGATTCAAAATCTCATGGCTGGATTTTCCATCATCTGTGCACCAGGCAGCTATACTAGCTATACCAGCTATGGAGAAATTGGTGATTCTGATCAGTTGTGATCTTGAATTGGTGTATGAATTACCCTCTGGTAAACTATCATAGCTATTGAAAATGGCCATAGAAATAGTGGATTTTCCCATCAAAAATGGTGATTTTCCATAGCTATGTTAAATTACCAGAGGGTACCTAGTAACTAAATAGGGGTTACAAGCTCCATGCAATCCCCAAATTTTGGTTGGGGAACATCTTCCCCGAAACTGGAAAACAGTACAGCAAATGCTGTTTCATGAGCAGACAATTTCCCCTCCAAGACATCAACACACGAAATAGACATCATCCCCTAAAAACTGCAAACACATTATATATATATATTATAATAATCGTAGAACTTGGAAAACAACAGTTGGAAAATGAATGAAACTTTCGGAAAATAACTCATACCCTACCCTAGGTACAATGTGGTGCCCCATAGTTAGCTAAGTTGGTTTATAACTCCCATAACTATGGTTTATGGTAGATATAACTATAGTTAATGGGGTTTATAAACCAACAAACATCACTGGGGGGCACCATCCTGTAACTAATATAGGGAAAAACCATGGTTCGGAACATCTTCGCAGGTTTGGCCGATGCCTCTGAGTTGGCCATGATGCTCAAGGCGAGCCCGGGATTTATCCAAGGTAACTTGGGATCAAACATCATTTGACCATCAAATGGGATGAACAATGGGGTATTTAACCAGCACATATATTCATCAATTGGATATTTAATACTTATTTAAGCTTCAAAATGGATGAACATGATGAAAAACACGAGCACTAGCTTGATTTTTTGTTTAACCTTGGGTCACAGAAAGCAGGAGCGAGCCCTCTGTATCTGACCCCCCTCATCTTGAAGGGCCAGTTTGAACAGCACCCAAATCGAGCTGAGCCTCCCCTGTGTGTTGCTTAGTTGTTGATGTGAGGGCCC
>Ga0126342_10002588_pt1 | contig 28529 bp, 23 predicted proteins | sample Cyp1metagenome_FD_92528 | JGI IMG/M metagenome (GOLD analysis project Ga0126342, IMG submission 92528) | Coral microbial communities from Lord Howe Island, Old Settlement Bay, Australia - Cyphastrea 1 metagenome | ecosystem: Host-associated > Invertebrates > Cnidaria > Coral ... | reverse complement strand
TGATGCCATCCTGGCATCCTGCGTTGCACCACTGCACATGCAGTCACAGCACGGGGAAAATGAAAGCATATGTCTGAGCTGAGGGGTTGGATGAAGTTGGATGACTTGAAGTTACTGAAGCTATTGAAGCCACTGAGTATGGCCGCCGGCCAGGCATTGATCACACAAATGATACGTGATAATGCCGTGAAAATACCTCCCAAAAAAATCACATGGCCCGTCGTGGTTCAGGAAGGGTGACACACTGTTGATGCACTTGGTTCAACCCTTATGTATGTTGTTTATGCTTATTCCCTGCGAACCAGCTAAGTCGCGAAAAAATCAGAAACACCAGCGAGTAAATGGCTCAGTATCTGGAATTTATCATATTAGATCTTACCATAGTGTCTCAATTCTAATCTGTTGTGAGAACTAGAACAGAAACGCAAGAAAATGCATATCATTCCATTCGAGTACCTACCACCATTCAGCGCATCCAAAAGGTATACCAGTTCCAACTGCGTTACAGTATAGGAAGTTGGCTCCACTTCAATGGAAGTGTCAGGCCCATTCTGACGGAGTTCACCCAAACAAAATGGCCAAAGGCAATGATTGTGTTCTACAATCATAGATATTCATAGACATCATCAATCTGCATACCCTTCTGTAAACAAACAGAGATATTCAGAAAACCCATGAAAACTCAGCATTTCTCATTTTCCAACGGGAAAACATAGTAATTCTCCACATTTCTCCACATCAATTTACTCCAAGCACGCTGCTCATTCACAAAAATAAAGTCATTGGGGGCCCGTTTGCCACTTTCTGCACCAAACTATTGTCTCTATTCATAAATATTACATGTTATTCCAAGTTTTAGCGTCGAAAGCATCAGTTCGTCGGTTTGCTTGCAGTTTGTCTGGGTTTCTTTTGGAGGTTCTTCAAGGTTACTATGCCCTTCCTTTACCGCCCAATCGCCATGTTTTTCGCCAAGAGACTGACCGAAATGCGTCGGATATCCCATCATGTGAATGAACAGAAGCTTCGCCACGTTTCGATGCCTGAATTGGTTGTCATCTTCCTGTGCCGACGCAACGCGGCCCTGAGAACACCACAGTGCCACCTTCAACAAGTCAAAAACTTTCGAAAACATATAGAAAATATGTGTTAAGATGTGAACTCGCAGGGTTTGGTTCAAAATCACTCCAATTTTTGGTGAGCTTGCAATGCAGCAATCACACCAGAATGCATCACTCAAAATAGATGAAATAAGGCCATTTGGGGATGATTGCCCTTACTAACCATCATTCCAGTGACGTCACAGTGAGGTCATTATACATATATATATATATATACATATGTATATATATATATATATGCAATTCACTCATATATGTATACATTATGATCTGCTCTTCATTGACCCAGAACTCCAAGAGACTGGTACTGCGATTAGTTTTGATTACTTGTGATGGTATTACTGTGCATTGCTTCCTCATCACGGAAAGTTCTTGCTTACAAGTTACCATTGCGGCACCATTACAAACCATTCATATCAAGGCTTGCTTGGAATGCCATCATTTATATCACATATATATATATAATGTGTACTTGTCAATGGATTGGTTTAAGGAAAAAACAATCAGACAACCAGTTTTTTTCTATCAAATATGGGGTTTCCTAGAAAATTTCCACCAAACCCATTCTGGGTATATACCTTGGGGTAATTCAACATGGCTATGGAAAATCACAGTTTGACCATTTGAACAGGCAAATAATCTATGAATGGTCATTTTTTTGCATAGGTAGCCTCCTGTAATCAAACACCATAATGGAACATCCACCATTGATTTTGTGGAGTTTACCGTTAAAACCTCCATTTATAGGGAATTGTCCATAGCTGCGTCAAATTTTCAGAGAGGATACCAGAGGGTAGTTCTTCCTATGGTATGACACAGTGACACCTCCCGCCACATGTCCAATCTTGTTGAACAGGCTCAACGTGCAGCTGGGCTAACATCCACATCCACATTGACTATAAATTAGATATATGAGAGTTTATGGTATATTTAGGCAACCTCATACCTCCATATATGTGTTACTTATAAATTATATACAGTACCAATCAAATACCAAGTATCTCCCACTGACTTTTGATTTCCACACTGTGATATATATATATATATATTATTATATTATATTATATTATATTATATTGTATTGTATTAAGTTAAATTATATTATATTATATTGTATTATATTAAATTAAATGTTACATTATATATTATATAATATTAGATATTATATTATGTATTATATTATGTATTATATTATATTATATTATAGATTATATAATATAATATAAAATATTATATTATATTATATTATATATTATACATTATATTATATATTATATTATACATTATATTATATTTTATATTCAATTTTATTGTATTCTATTATTATATTATATATTATATAATATTATATATATATATATCTAGCATCCACCCTGGCTCAACATCACCCTCGCCCGTCCGGTCCTTGAAAGCGGTCCGGATCAAAGCACACTCCCGCGCGATCACGGCACGTTCCTGCGATGGGATACCCTGGGGAAAAACCGGAAAACCCAATGAACTTTATACATTCACGGTCAATTTCCAGCGTGCCATATCATTGCCAACGGGTAACTGAGAATATTATATAATATATAATATATAATTATATTATATATAATATTGACATGTTCGAACATGTTCTATTGGAACTCGCATGAAGTGAGGTTGCAAACATATCGAAAAAGAAGGAAGTAATGACCTAAAGATGGAACAAATACCCAAAAGTTCCTGTAAAAATGGATGGGGATGCGACCCACCTGGTGGCACTCAAAACTACTGACGCACATCCCCTCTGGATCCTGGTGTGGCTTTACCCCAATCATCAACCGACCATTCTCCCATGGAGATGGTTTCTTACCACTCATTTATGGATATTTATGGATATTTATGGTATATATTTTAAAGTCTTTTAATGTATTTTATGGATTTTTATGGTGATAAGCTGAGTGCAATCTTTTGGGGGGCTTGAAGTGGGTTTCCCAATGTTTCCCACACCCAGACGACGCGAAACTTCACCGATCTTCACCGCCTCTGCGGCAGTTTTGCACGCACGGATGCTGCGGATGAGTTCACGCAGTTTGATGGACATGGCACCGGCCCCCGCGAGTTCTTGTTTCGCGGTGGACTCTTAAGCCGTAAAAGGCCACGAGAACCAACACTCTTGTGCTGAACAAGGATCTGACACCAAACGGATAAACGGATCTCCCCATCCTGTGCCCCCCCCCAAAAAAACTCTGCTTGACTCTGCACCATCAACATATGTACCATGCCTGAAGCATTTCCAGGAGCCCCATTGGCTGGCACATGCTTTGTCAAAACCCTTGATTTTCTGTTGATATTCCATTGACGTTCACCCTCCAATTTGAAGGAATACTTAGCGGATGGCATGTTTTGTTCAACAATGGACTTTTAATAAGTTATATAAATATATAAACTCAAAATGTTTGGACGGATTTTGTGGTTTAATGTGGTTTACACATTTTTGCACTGCTATTTGGGGTAATTGCAACACGATAATCTTCAATGCCCCTTTGAGTTCTGACCTGCCGTATCCTGCCTGCTCAGATTCGGCGAGACGCTTGCGTTCTTTGAGGTAGCCAGTCATCAAAATCGTCAGGAGGAACCTCGGACAACGCTGGCCCTGGGAGGTTGAAGATAATCATCTGGTTATTTAACATAGCCATGGAAAATCACCATTTTTAATAGGTAAACCATCTGTAAATGGGCCATCTATACCATGGCTATGTTAGTCATAACCAGAGGGTAATCATCTGGTTTAGACATCACAGTAGTATCCAACGCATAGCAACTATCTCCGATGGCTTTTTTTACACAGCTTCTGCACCGCTGTAGGCGACCCTCAACGTCCGTTGAGAACAGTGACAGGACCTGGCTGAGATATATCGAGATGGAAATTTCTGCGTTGAGACCTGGACCTGGCTTTTAAGCCGTATGGTCATTATGGTTCAGTCCAGGAAACTGCTGAAAAATGAGGAAAAAGAACTGGAAGAACAAAAAGTAGGAATCGCCGAAGGAGTCGTCAGCCTCCACAATTTGATCGTAATTCCTCGGTTTCATCTGGCAGTGCCATTTTTTCTTAAAAAAAAAAAGTCTCCTGGGCAGCCATGAGATTGCAACATATTGTAACTATATAGCTTTGAATGATTCCCTGGCAAAGCAGTTGCAAGTTTTTTTTCATATGCCTAGAAATTCCCTTGTAACTTCACCCTGTGTTAATGCTGAATTCTCTTGGTAAAGATGAGTTGACTTTCAGGAATTAGTGTTGTGAAGTTGTGAAACATTTGTGTACAACAAAGCATGCAGGGCTGACCTGACATGGCCGGGAATGGTTGGTGGACCCCAGGGCATCCCCAGACATGGATCCCGCATGGCGGGCAAGTGGATCGGCGGAAGCGCTGGCATCCTTGCAAGATAACCAAATAACCATAGGAAAACCATAGGAAAATGGGAAAATCATAGGAAAATGGAGGTTTACCCTCTGGTAACCAAATAACCTGCAAGATTCACCCCAAATTGGATCAATTTGGTCCATCATGCCACATAGCAAGTTAGTCTAGTCAACATGCTTATCCAGCTTGTCCCCCGCAACTGGGAGAACAATCGTCATCCCATAGTCTGGGAAAATGTACATATATGTTACATATGGATATGAATGGATAGTATACCCTCCATAAAATTAACATACAGACAGGGGGTTAGGTTCCACTTAACATTGGTAGATCTGCAGGATGTTGATCTGCTAGAGGGTAGATCGTCAATGTCGTCACCACTGCAGGCCCACCGTCGTGTTTACTCATCACCTAGCGTCGCTTTGCCCCGGATCATTTCCACCACCGTCAAAATGCTTCGATCCACACTTCCTGGGAGTATGGAATGGGACTTCCAATAGATGAATCATTGGATTGATTTGGTTACCCTAGGGTAAACGTTGTGGAAAACCTATGGAGAAACCCTCTGAACATATTCTTCTAACATTGGATTCTCCACATCTGTGTTTGTTTACTGGTTGCTAAAACACATTAAGACCCAGTTTTCATCCCAAAAAAATTGCGGGTGTCCCTGCAAATAGTCTCGTCAAATCAATTCGATCAATGAAGGTTGAAGGGTTTCAAGACTCCGCTGAAAACGTGTATTACTGTATGTCTACTATACCCTCTGGTAAGTTGACCTAGGCCCTATAAAAACTACAAATCACATATTTTTAGTGGAAACTAATAATTCCAACCCCTATCTGGCAGGGTCTATGTTAATTTACTGGAAGGTAGTTCTTGGCATTCGATTCTTTGAAAATGAGCATGACTCAGCATGACCAAAAAAATCTTCGGAAGCACCTACCCATAGGACCCATGGTGCTGCCATATATGGTAACATGGATCCCATCCATATACCCCAGTCATGTTAGCATATATACCAGCACCATGGATCCGTCATGGGCTACAGTATCAAATTTATTCTTCACAGCGCCTAAAAAAGAGACCCACGGCCAATCTTGGATACCGCTGCAACATCTTGGTTTTAAACTGCTTACCCTCCGGTAATTTAACAGTTTGCTATTGAAAATGGCCCAGTCGAAATAGTTGATTTACCCATTAATAACATGGTGATTGTCCATAGTTATGTAAACGTTTACCAGAGGGTAGTAAATATCATATCCCAATCTGCATTTGTGGCACAAAATGCAGATTGGGAAAACTACACTATACATACTATACCCTCCAGTAATCCAACACGGCAATTTTCAACATCTCCCATTTATAGATGACTTCCCTAAAAAAAAGAGCTCCGTCAGAATGGGATTTTCCAGCTAGCCTCTGGTAAACGTTTACATAACTATGGAAAGATCCACCATTTTCCAGCTGGGTAAATCCACTATTTCTATGGCCATTTTCCAGTTCGCAAACTGTAACAAATTACCAGAGGGTAGCCAATGTGCTGCCGAGTTGCTGAACTGGCTCAGGTCATATCCTAGCAGAAAGATCCCAGCCAAACCTCAGCCGTGGCGCAAATCTTGTGGCGCTGCGATGACCCGGATGGGGAGAGGCTTGGGAAAAATCCGCTGGTGCAATCCTCACATTTTTGGCGTTTGATCAACGTCAAGATTGATACAGATTGAACCATCAAACATTAAAAAAAATGCCTTTCAATCCAATATTTTTGTGCATAGTTTTTGGATGGGAATGAGGCGGCAAGCCACACAATTTTTGGAGTGCACTGGTGAGTAGACTCCAACTTCCTCAGCACATCTCAGCACCAAGGACGACCAAGGAGCCAAAGCCCAGAATCATCAAGAAGAGCAGCACGAAGAAAGTCACCAGGTGATTGCTCCTTAAAAAACATCACTGGGGCGCCGCTCACGGCAAACATGTTTATATAATTTTTATATATTATCATTAAGATAAGATGTTTGGATATGGCCAATGGACATGGCTCCCCACAGTTGTCAAAATGATTCTTTTTATACTTTATGAGCACATAGCATCTCCATCCTCAACTGACGGGTTCGAGAGATGGTTGCATGGTAACCAATGGCCGGCTGTCCCCATATTCTAAGACTTTTCTTGATTTCCAAGATGAAACGTGACAGTCGAAAGAAACATCGTCACCCACCACAGCGTGACACTTGTGGCGCCAAGAATCATCACAGCCATTGAATCCACCAGCAATCGCAGCTGGGGCATCAAACTGGTGCATTCAGCCACTGCCTGTCTTTGATATCTATAAAACATGATAAAACTGGGCGTTTTAATATTTATTAATGGCCCACAACGACATTAGAGACTCCCAAGTCAGACAGTCGGTTGTGGATCCACTGCCATTTTTCCAATCAAAAGTCAAAATTTCAGTGTCCTGAACTGCTCCAAATATTTAAAAAAATCATCCTGGCCAATGTTAGATGTACCTGAAATCAATGTGCAGCTGTTTCGTAACTCATGAACATATGTATGTTTCCCATTCATAGCGCATAAAGATTAAACATGAATTTTGCAGGGTCCCCCAAAAAAATAGAACTGATCAGACGAAGTGTTTCCAGGACAAGAGTTTGATGATATTTACATATTACAGTTATACAGTTATACTGTTAATGTGAGGAAAAATAATAAACCATCCCCCAGTCATCACCATTTGTACAGGTGGTATGTTTACCATTCCCATGGCTGGTTTATGGCATTGTTTTACCCACATTACAGTCATACAGTTACATGTATTTACCCTCTGGTAAGCTAATAGCGAACTGGAAAATCACATGATTTTGTAGGTAAATCAACTAGTTTTATGTGACATGTTCAATAGCTAAGTGTTAAATTACCAGAGGGTATTAACTATTAACAATCATTAATTAATCATTATTTACCATCATTAACCATTATCAATTTATTCATATATATATATATATATCATTAACCATTCTTATTTAGTAGAAACATCTATAGTCAATGGCTATATCTATAACTATATAGTTACATTATGACTATATCTATATCTATTAAGCCACAGAAAACACGTCTTTCCAACAGAAAAGACGACCACGTCTCCAGTCATCTCCACACGGCGTCGTCGCGTCGTCAGCCTGCACGAACAACAAACAGGTGACCACCGAGATCACGACCTTCAGATCTTGATTGTTCATGGTCAACTCCTGGACGCCGGCCGGTGAAGGGAAAAAAAGGGGGTGAATGATCCATGTAATATATATATATATATATATATAAGGATAATGATGATGATGGAAATAATAATGATAGTAATAATAATAATAAGTGATATTATAAAAAAATCTAGATATAGAGTAAATATAATCTAAATATAATGATATTATATATATAAAATGTATATGTGACTCATGGAATGTCACCAGAAAGGTGGGTAAATTCCGAGTGCTGCCATCCAAACCCCGTTGCCAAGGTACCGCGATGTCTGGGAACTCTGCGGCTTCCATGGGGAGATTGAAGTGAAGATAGGCATAGGAGAAAATGATGGTCAGGTAGATCCTGGAAAATCATTTGAAGTCTTGGGAATACCTTTGAATACCTCATACTTGGATGACCTGTTCACTTAGTTGCTTCATTGCGTGGCTAGGACCTGATGACATTCTGTTCTTGTGTAGGGCCCCATCCCATCTACTCACTGCACCCCGCAGCCAACAGCGCCCATGGCTAAAAGTGGGGACGGTCTCAAAACCTGGATGATACCATTGACCATTACCCCTCAAAAGCCAACAGTTGGTTGGGAATGGCTGGGAACCGCCAGCCATAACCGCCATAACCGCCATAACTGCCATGTGAACATCGAAAAACTTTCAGAAGTAGGATGCTTCAGTACAAAATCGATGCTGAAGCACCACCGTGTGGATGGATGCCCTTGGTGACCCACTCTTCATCCCATATCTGCGAAAATGAGCCAAGATGAACCATCCAAATCCTGTGATGCCTTGAACTTGGCTTGAATGCACAAAGACAACAGACCCTCAAATGCAGTGTCTGACCCGTGAGAGCTCTGATGAACAACTTCCTGATCCAGAAGATGGACCATGCTGACCGTGAACCCATTGGTACCCTCTGGTAATTTGACGTAGCTATGGAAAATCATCATTTTAATAGGTGACTTCCATTTTCCATAGCTATCTGCTATCTTAGCTTACTGGAGGGTATCCCATATATTTTTGTCCAAGTTGAACCATGCCACACAATGACGTAGGCACACAGAACCACCAAGGCCAGGTGGATGTAGCCCATGGGCTCCGAAAAGTACAACTTATAGTCCGCCGAAATGTCTTCCACCTCACCCAATCCCAATCCGGGATGTCCATCGAGCCGTAAGGCTTGCTGTAAGGCTTGCCGCAAGGGGATGGAAACCATGGAAACTGATCTGGTGTTCATCAAAAAATCACTGCTGACCACACCTGTGAGCGGAAGAAGAAGACGAAGCAAACGATGATGACGATGTAAATGAAAATGCGAGCATAGGTGGACACCTGTCGATTCGGGATGCATCAGACGGGCGTTTCGAGTTGCCCCATCGAACTCGAGAAAAAAAAACATCAGGGACACCCGACACCAGAATCACCAAGCGAAGTCTAACTCACCACAGATCTGGTCACAAGAAGAACTTATGAACTCGGAAAAAACTGCTAAACACATTATTCGGAAAAAAAGACTACAGTCAATCTACAGTCACTTTTGAATTCAATTTGCAATTTATGATTGTCAAATGATCCTGTTGAAATTTGGCAATTTCCCCAAATGTATCCATTTTCTACATGACATTTAACTCGGTAATTCACATGCCTCGAAAATTCACATCACATTCGCTGCCAAGGGGCCAGGCTAAAGTCATGGATGTTGAAGTTCAAAGAACTCACCAAGACTTTCCTCACACAAAAACGGGCAGCTGGCAGGATCCCAGCTCCGAGGTGGGGCTAAATGAGCTATAGCTGGGTTGATGGTTCCAGGATGTTCCAGGTATTACCAAAGTTCATGGGGGTTACCAACTTATATGAGTTCAAAATAGTTCAAAGGTGAGGGCTGAAGAGTGGTTTATTGTTTTACACGATTTTTTGCCCAGATTTTTCTGGAGGTTCCTGTTGCTTGGGAGCGGAGGCTCATCAACCAACACTAGGACACAGCCGTTCCCTGGAGTTGAGCCGCTTTTTTTCTCTGAAATAATCCCTACCCTGTTCATATGAGACATACCGCAGAAACCAGCAGAATCCATGTGTGTTTTTTTTGGTAGGGGATCGGGGATATGACCTATTTTTGGGGGAGCATTTAGATATATATATATATATATTTAGGAGCTGTGGGTCTTATGAACAGCAGCTTCGTGTGCCCCGACCGAAGCTGAAACAACCAAGTTGCACATCTGTCTTGCCACTGAACTGATGTTCAAATGCAAAGGCCATGTGGGTCAAAAGATCCACATTGCCATTCCACAGTAGCAGTTCCACAACCTGGGGATCAGGTCACCTTGAAAAATCGGCAGATCAGTGGCTTGGATTGTCTTGAGATGTCTAGAGGACATTAATCAGTAACTGGTTGGTGGTTGACCTACCCCTCTGAAAAATATGAGTTCGTCAGTTGGGATGATTATTCCCAATATATGGGAAAATAAAAAATGTTCCAAACCACCAACCAGGTAAAGTAACATATATGTATATATATAATATGTGTGTGGGAGAGTATATATGATGGGGATTGTCCATTACCAGCTTGTCTTGGGGGAGGGGCACGTGGGTTGTTGCCATCGATGCTAGGCGTGCCATTCCCTTGCAGCACCTTCTAAATTCATACCCATCGAGGTCGCTCGAGTTTTGTTTCTTCAAACCCTCAAACGGATTCAGAGTCATGGATATAGACATTTATTAATTAAACATATTTGGGTAATATTATCATATGGATATTGGATAATATTATGATATATGCAATATGGATACAGATTTGCTGGACAGTTTTTTGTACTAGATTTCATCGAAAAATCTGCCACATCCATCTCCCAACAAAAACTCGGAACGACGCAGCGAGTAGCTATAGAACCCTGCTTCAGGTCGAACCAGCCTTCGCGCTTCAGGGCTGAAATCTTCCTGGCGTCTTCAGGACCAGGGGAAAGACAGTGCCACGGCCGTGCGTGCTATCGATCGTTCGATGAGTGATATAGATGTAGCCCGAAATATAGCAAATAATCCCATAGGACCATGTATGCTATATATGGTAACATTTACCATATTTTACCATCAATATACCCCAAATGTTAGCATATATACCATACATGGATCCTATGGGAATGTGAATTAATGACTAGAATGACGATTTTTTTCGTTATTAGCAAAGAATTTCAATCAATCATAGTCATACTATGCCATAGTAAGACAAACAAAAATGAATGCTAATATGCGTTCATGATGTGCTTCAATTAGCACGTAATATCCACCGACCTCGATTTGAGACTGATTTATCAACAAAATATGGAGACATGAGTAAAAGCAGATCTTAGCCATAAGTTATATGACAGGTAAGATTTGTGTGACAGCACTAGGCTTAGTGGTGGTTAGGGGTTGGTCCGATGTAGCTGCCTCTGTTCACCCAGCACATGCTTGAGGTCCCTGGATGCGTCACCGATCTGACAATCCATGAATTGGTTACATGTTTTTTGGCGACGTCAGGAAGCCAGATATATTTTTTCAGATTTCCCCACAACCAATCCCGCGAGACAAGGATTCGTGGAAACGTCATTAGAGCCTCCAAGGGTTTGTGTGCTTCACTATCTGCAGTTGATGTCATGGGTGTTTTGGATCAGCCCAGGCCATTGCAATTCCCTATGAATGGTGCTATGACCATCCCCAAATAGCTCCCATTGGGATGCTTTCACTGGGGCCACAGAATTCATTTTTGAGAACGTGTGACCATGGGTTCAACATGTTTTAGCCCCAACATTTACCATCAAGAACCATCCAATCCAATCTGTTGCCCTCTGGTAATGCAACATAGCTATTGAGCATCATCATTCTCGTAAATGGTGCAGTAAATCATCCGTCATGTTCCATGGCTATGTTAGTTTACCGGAGGGCAACTCTTGACTTCCAGCCCAAGTGATTTCTACCCATCCACGCCTAAGGGTGACCTTCTTAGGTTCATCGAAGTTCAAGAGCTCCACGAAACCGCCAGCACGGTTGAAACCACCTCCCATCCTAAGCGGAGCTGTTGGGCCTGGGGTGATCCTGCTGGGGATTCATCATATGTTTCCCATGGTTTCACGGTTATTTCTGTTTATATTTGACCTACCCTCCATTTTGAGACTTCCGTCACATGTTCCAACCATGTTTCAACAGTTATGGGAAGCTTGAAACAATGCCCTGTTTTTTGGGCGCGCCAGTGACCTAGATATCTGCCCAGCTTCTGATACTGGAAGCTGCCAAATGGGCTCGTGTCCTTCCAAGGCTCCAAGTTTCATCACCACTGGTTGCAGGAGCTGGGTGAATGATTCAACCCCCCGGGATCTTAATCTTGATTTCCTCTGTTTGAGCGTAGATAAGTAGATAAATAGATAGATAGATAGATAGATAGACAGACAGATAGATAGATAGATAGATAAATATATAAATAGATATATTCCAATATATTACAGTCAGACTTCGCCAAACATGAACCTCGCCGAGTCAGTGTCCGAAACCACACGGTGAAACGATGTGAAGCGGGACAGCTCTTGGCAGCAGTGGATCCCTATGGATTTCATTGACAGCGAAGTGTTAAGTGGGGATATTCCCTGAAATTTAGGCCTCAAAAATAAGCCAAAAATTTGAGTGTTTTCAAAAGGCTTGGTAGTCCGGGACCATTTCCGAAACCTTAAAATTGTTCATAATTGTTCAAAATTGTTTCAACAATTGTTTAAAATTGTTCAAAATTGTTTCAACAATTGTTTTAAATTGGTCAAAATTGTTTCAACAATTGTTTAAAATTGTTCAAAATTGTTTCAACAATTGTTTAAATTTTGTGAAAATTGTTCAAAATTGTTTCAACAATTGTTTAAAATTGTTCAAAATTGTTTCAACAATTGTTTTAAATTGTTCAAAATTGTTTCAACAATTGTTCAAAATTGTTTCAACAAGTGTTTCAATTCTTGTATTTTCTTCAACACTTGTCTCAACAATTCTTCAAACTTTGTTGCTAAATGTTTCAACACATGTTTCAATTTGTTTAAAACTAAAACTGTTTCAACGCTTGTTTAAACTTGCTCATTACCTAGCCTAGAACTGTTTCAAAAACTTCTTTTGGATCTATCATGAACGCAAAAAATGGTTCTACCCCTTTCAACACAGAATGCTACTTGTTCCACCTGCTGTTGACAACGTTAGGTCTGCCAAAGGCAACATCACTTTCCACACCTGCTATCCCCTGGGAAGACTGCGCTCTGGCTGCTGTTTTTTTTTCTGAAGCTGGCTCACGCTCAGGAGTATCTATCCATGCCTGCCCGGCTCCTTTGCGCCTCAGCTGTGTGCTGTGGCACACATCACGGCAGAGAAGACATCTTCAGGTTCCATTACTTTGGCCCCGCTTCCAGCTGAGCGCTGTTTTGTGGCCAAGTTGCCTTGGTTCGGTGTCACTTTTCGTTTGCCACATGCACTGAGTGCTGTTTTACGATCTAATTCCCTTGGTGTGGTATTGCTTTTCTTGCCACGCGCGCTGAGCGCCGTCTAGTAGTCAAGGTCCAATGTCCATTGGTTTGGCGTGACTTTTCTTGCCAACCGCACTGTGCTGTTTTGGTAAGGCCAGCATTGCGGAGCGCCTTTTTTGTAACATGGTCCGAGACCTGCTGCGCTGCTAGTAAAACATGGCCACACGGCCTTGTAATGGGAGGCGCGCAGCATAAAGAACCAGACCAAAGGTCGCTAACCATCGATCTGACCCTGCTGCGGGTTTACTGGCTCAGGCTCTAACGGCCTCCAAAGCTCGCACAGGCAAATAAGGAGATGGATCCAAAGCAGGACCAATATGAATACAATCTCAATTGCCAGCAGTACATAGTAAAGGGTCCAGCTCATGGCCCACGAGGCACTGGCAAAGTCACAGGGGGATTAAGCAAGTGGATAGAGCCGCTCAAGCTACAGGGGAAGGAACAAGGCATATAAGTTGCTTGGCTCTTGTTGGCTCGCACGTGACAGCTGAAGGAACAACTGTTGCGACTGCCACTGGCAAGCAAAGCACAGAAAAAATCTTGAAGATTTACAAAACAAAACCTTTGAATTATACATTTTTCTTTCTAATTCAACCCAAGCGTTGCAAACATCACCTTTGCTGGCCACCTCAAGATGTGAGATTCAAGATTGCCAAATCTAGCAAGAGTAGCGCTGACACAACATGAGCAACTAAAGCTCGGCTGCAAGTCTTTTTCTGCGCAAAGCGAAGCTTCTACAAAAGTAGCGGGCGCTGGCTGCGACAAATTTGCTGCAAACCAGGGCTGAGCCCGCAGCTTTCCAATTTTCACAAATCAGCGAGGATTCCCAATGCAGAGAGAGCATCGGCTGTTTCTTCCCGTGTGGACGCTCGGGAATCAGGCCTGAACAGCAGGGAGGCCACAGCACTCTGCACAATCGCAAGCAACACTGGCAGAGCCATGGCATTCCCTGCAAGGTCAGCCATCAAACTTTCTGTCAGCCACTTCCTTCCTGGGCCAGACCGCTTTCGGACTGAGCCCCTTGCCGCAGAAGAGCATTCGTAGACATCGATGCCTTCTGTCTCTACCAGCTTCAGAAACAGAGGTGCTGGAAATCCTTGAAACAAAAGGGCTTCTTGACCCAACATCAATCTTGGAGGCTTAACCAGCTCGACAAAGAGCAGCTGACCTGGAAGCATTGTTGGGGCAATGTGCTTCTTGGTATCTTTGCACCAGCTGGCAGTGTGCACTCGTCCAAGCGATTGGGAAACATTTCTGAAGCCAGCATCCGGGGCTTGAGCCCTGGACAAAGCCAGCACGTCCTGTTCCCTGGCTGTCAAGGTTTCAAACCACGGATTCAACTTGAGTTCTTCAGGGTATGGCTGTCCCCATCGCAACCCTTCAGCTTCTGCAAACTTCATGTGTTGGTCTGCCCAATTGCCCGAAGACTTGGGGCTCTTCGATGCAGCCTTGGCGCTCTTCTCTTTCCTCTCCTCCAGAAAGGCTTCAACCTCGCCTGAGGCGGGATTTAGCAGCAAATCCTTGGCACAGGGCGGGGATCTCAGACAGGAGGCTACCATGTTGTTGAACATTTCAAAAGACTCGGTCAAAGACCTGGCTTGAGTGTGAAGCTTTGGGTTCACTTGGCGCACAAACAAAATATAAAGCCGGCGCCTTCTGGCAGGCAAGCCGAAGGACGAAGCATCTGTTCGCAAAGGCTGGCCGCTATAGCCCAATTCTTTCATGGTTTGCATCAAGACATCCAAGTTGGATTGGGCATGTGCCCCAATTTGCTCCTCAAGCCCATCAACATTTTCGTACGTCACCAGCCCAGGTGAGTGAGCTGCAACATAGCTGGTAAAACCGTGGTAAGTCTGCGCTGAGCCTCCCAATGAATTGCTCTGCTGGAACACCAACTTTTGTGTCTCCTTCTTTGGATTGGCCTTGCTGAAATCTTTGCAGGAGGACCCAATGACCAAAAGGTCACACCCAGGCACCGGGCAAAGTTTGCCATGAACAACGCAATGAGCTTCACAGCCGCCCAGCGTCTCGATGTCCTGGAAGATGCAGCTTCCAAGTTGAAGCAGCTCGCTTTCCCCGTCACTGCCTTCGGAAGCCGACTTCAAAGGGCTGAGGGCTGGCATCAAAGGTCCACAATCTAAAACCGCTTGAATCCAACGCTGTTTGTCCTTGTTGCTCTCGCATGAGAAAAGGTGCTTCACGGAGAGCCGGAATCCGCAGGTCTCCGTGCTAAGGCTGTATGCTCTGGAAAGCGCTTCCATGACATAGAAAGCGCCCTCTGAGCCACTGCAAGCCGATGCCCATGTCAGAGACACGCAAGAGGCAACTTCAGCTTGTTCTGCAAACCTGCCTGGAAACATGGTTGCAAAACCTTTCAAATTCTCTTGTGCAAATTCATACAGGGCTTCGCCTGACGCAAGGGATTCTGCGTCTGCAACACGGCTAGAAGCCTGCTTAACCAACTCCAGGTCAAGAACCGCCTCTGCCTCTGATGCATGAGAGTCGCTTTTCTTGAGCACCCTGGATGGGGCCATGGCAAGAACGGCGGCGAAGAATCTCGGGAAATTGAATTAGATACTGTTTAAATGTATCTGCATCGATGTACCAACAACAGATTGTTATAAATGTTTCTTGCTTGGCTGTCGGCATTTTACCGGTCGTGCATATTGAAAAATGTCTGCATTTCAAAGGCGCTTGCTTCACAAACTTGAGCCAGCTGTGTGACAGGAAGCTGGCAAGGCCTTTTAGCACGGCACTTGGACAACACAGAAGTTGATCTGTTTGATTCCAGTGCTGCGGTTTCAATAGATCATGAGCAGAATAAACAAGGACAAATCAAACCTTAGCTGTGGCATGTTTAGCAAACTCTGCCACTAGCATAGAACATGAAATAAACTGATGAACTGAAGCAAGGAAACTGCTGGCAATTTTTTCTTTCAGCTGCTGTCAGTCTTCAAAAATGCGCGGCAGGCGGGCGTCCAATCACTGGCCCCTGCGGCCTCTGCCCTTGCCTCGTCCACGTCCACGCCCATTGCCTGCGCCAGACTCTGTCTCAGCCTTGCGCTTCTTGGAAGTAGGCTCCTTGTCCTCTTCTGCCATGTCCCTGTCGCCCTCCTCACTAGTCTTAGCTTTCTTTGTCTTCTTGGCTTTGAACGCTTCGCTTTTCTCTTTTGTTTCCTTTTGCTTCTCCTTCTTCTCTTTCTCTTTTTTGTTTTTTTTGTCTTTTTTGTCTTTCTTGTCTTTCTCTTTTCCCTTCTCCTCATTGCTCTTGTCAGTGGGACTTGCCTCCTTCGCAATGGAGGCGCTGCCAGCATCAGGGGTCTTGTGGTGTGCAGACGCCTCATTCAAAACGTTCTGGGCCCTGTGCAACAGCTCAGCATCCGGCTTTTCACAGAGCTTCAGTGCGGCGACTTTCTGTTTGAGGGCTTCTGCCACGCTCTGCAGTTGCTTCCTGATCATCTTCCCTTCATCATTTGCCGAGCCCAATGACCCGTTGCGGAGAAGACACAAACCAGCCACCATGGCGACATGGACCGAGCCGCAGGCTGCTGACTTGAGCACCTTTTCGGTGAAACCGGCTTCTCCGCCTTCGTACTTGTGAAACAAAGCGCTGACGCCATTATGCCCTGGGTTGCCTGGTAGGCCGATGTCAGACAGCTGCTTCACAGCTGACACACCCTTCAGCCTCACCTTCTCGTTCTGGCCAATTTGCGCGACCAGGTCGGCGACTTGCTTTGTCACCTTGGCACCCTCTGTCCTGTATTCCGCTTCTTTGCAGCTGGGGTCGGGCAACTTTGCCAGCAAGCTCTCTAGCTGCGAGGCTGCATCCCAAGCGGTTGCGAACTCCTTCTCACAAGCCTTGGACAAGCTTTGTGTGATCTGTGCTACAGTACTGGTCAACCATGCCAATGTGTCAGGGTGGCTAAAAGTAACCTGTTCCATGTCTTTGACCAACTTAGCGGAGGCCAGGCCTTCCCGCACTTGCTCCAAGAGCGGATTCAGCAAGAGCCAAAATTTTTGCAGCACTGCAGACAGCTGACACATCACCAGCGGATCTTCGGAAGGGATCGGAAATTCTGCCACCTGCAGCTATCCAAGAAACAAAGCAAAGCTGGTGGTGTAGTGCCGTAGCAGCTTGTTTCCATGCCAGCCACATTAAATCGCACATACATATCATATCGAATCATAACATACTAGACTATACTATACTGTTTTCTTAAACAGCTCAAACTTAAACTGATAATTCAAAAACCCATGCATGCCATGCCCCGTGTCACAACTGGGCCGCTTGGATTGCACAACCATGCTGCACATACAGGAGGGCCTGCAGAAACAAGTCGACAACAGCCTTCATTTCGTGAGAGGCAGGGATGCTCTGCAGCGTTTGGTCCCGCACTTGCTTGCTGAGGCCAGCCCCTAAAAGACCCTTGACGCATTTTGACACGATTGGCCCCACCCTTTCCAAACCTTTTGAGAATAGACTCTCCAGGTCATGTTGAATGGGTGACAGAAACTGATCTTTGAATTTCTCAGCTACCCCTTCAGGCACGAAGCGTTGCACCAGGGCAACGCCCGAATCGGACCACTTCTGCAATGTCTCTGGCGACGCTGCTGGAACAGGAGGCAGATGGGAGAATGCCTTGTGCTTGTAGAAAACATGCTTGGCAACGTCAGCTGCCAGCTCAGACGCTGCTTTGAACTTGGCAACTTCATCGGCGGCTGCCGTCACCTTTGCCCAGACTTTGTGCTGCACAAAAGCTGTGGCCTTGAAGGAGAGCAAGGACTCATCTAAGTTGAGAAGGGCAAAGGCACCGCTGGCAAGGCTGACCAAACAGTCATTCGCCAAGGCCTCACAAAAATAAGTCCTCAGGATTGCAAGCGATGCAGGCAGCTGCAAGCAGCAGCTGGAAGGATGTCAGAGGGAAAAAAAATGCAGAGAAGTGCTGGAATCATTGGGCACCTTGAACCTAGTGATGCACAGGCCTGCAAACATGAAAACAGTGGCCGCCACTACCAATGAAGAAACATATGTCTATATACTAGCTCCTGGGGGACAAAACATAGAAAAAAAAACTGCCCACAACTGCTTCACACAACTTCATGCCAAGTCGAGGCAGCCATTGCAGCCAAAAGTCAGATGGCTCTCCATGTTGTCCTTGCACACGATCCGAACCAGGTCAACAGACCGCTCGCTGACCTGCCTTTCCAACCTTTCCAGATCAACCAGCAAGCGACTTGAGATCTGGTCCCGCTTCTTCTTTTTCGACTCCTGAAAAAACGTGGTTTGCTTGGCGGCGTCCAAAGCTTCCACTGCTGGCTCAATCCGCTCCTGTACCGCAAGAATGCCGGACTCAGCCTCTGGAGGGCTTTGCTTAGGCCAGGCGGCCAAGTGAGACACTGCTTTCTGCAAAACTTCCACCTTCTCTTCAAAAATCCTCTCTTTGTCCCCTTGCTCCACACGCAACTGGGCCACAGAAAGGAAAGCCTTTCCGGTGTCGTGTTGCAAGAAAAATTTCTGCAAAGCCGGGGCAGCGTCAAGCTTGTCTTTTTCCAAGCCCGTCAAGGCTTTAACCTCCTCCACCAGCATTCCAACATGGTCCTGCCCCAGCAAACAACGCACCGTCTTGACAGAGTCTGCCAGCTCCCTTGCCATGAAGTTTTGGCCATCCTTGTCACATGCTTTTGCTATCGCATCTGCCAAATCTAAACATTCACCCATTCTGGGAACTTCGCCACCTAGCTCTGGGACAGCCTTTCCAGGGGCGAGGAGAGCCAACTCACTGGCAGGAATTGCTCGCAAGCAAGCAAGCATGCGGTGCTCCACTTCCAGGGCGCTTTCTTTGGCCGCCGCTTCGGTTCCCAACAAGGCAGCCAACTGCTTCATTGGTTCGGACGGCAACGCAAATGCCTGGCAGAACCCGCGGTACTTCCCATACAGAAACTCTTTCTGGCTCTGAGCAACAACAAGCTTCAACCAATATAATGGACCCAGCTGAACACCACCAGCGGAAACTGCGTCATGGGCACTGATGTAAGCATCCGGGTCCAAGGTAGGAGCAATGACGTTTGAAAGAAGCTTCGCTGAAGCCTGGGCCAGGTTTCCAAGATCCTGCAAGGTGTCTAACTGCTTCTCAAAGGAATCCCGGCTGTTTGACTTTCCAACTCTGGTCACTGTGTCCTTTGCTTTTCTCGCTACTGTGTTGCAAGTGGAAATTCTTTGGGCAGCCTCCAAACGAAACTCTTTCATCTGGGTGGTGCTCTGCGGCTTGTCATCGAAACTTACTTCAGCAAGTTTCTGTTTTGCATCAGAAACGGCAGCTTCCAAAGTCTTCAAAGTGCGGTTGGCACGGCCATCCAAGGAAAGCATCCCATTGCTCTCAGGCACAGAGGTTGGGGCAAGGCTGGAAGCCTGTGTTGCCTTTGGCGTTTTCGCAATGCCGCTGGCGTGCCCTTTCTTTTCTTGCCTTGGCAACGCAGACGCGGTACTTGGCTGTTTGGGCGCCTCCTTTGCTTTGGCTTTGGCCTTCGCCTTGGCTGGCTTTGCGCTGCTCTCACCAGGCGTCTCCTTGCTTGCGCCTTTAACCCCTGAAGATTGCAGCAACTCCAAGCCTGCTGCTGTATCCTCCTCCTCTGAGGAGGTGCTTGACCAGGCGGAATTTTCTTCAACGCTGTCAGTGTCCTTCCCTTCTGCGCCAGCTGCTCCAGCTGCAGCCGGAACCTCAGCAGAGCTGGCAGCTGCGCTGCTCTGTGAGCGCACAACCTGGACCAAGTCCGCAAAAGTCATGTCACTCTCTGAGGCCTTCACTGAAGCGGCGTCTCTCTCCTTGGCCTGCTGCTGCAGTGTCTGCAGGGCGGCTTGCTTCTTTGCTTGGAATGCTTCGTCTGCAAAAATTGCTTGCTGCCCATCATCTTCAATGACTCGCTCCTCAACCCCAGTGTCTTCATAAGCTTCGAAGTCATACACACCTTCTTGCCCCACTGTGCGCCACACACCTTTCTTCATCACTCCACCGATCAAATGGTCCACCTCCTTAGTTGGGTCCCATTCGCCGTGGCGCTTGCTGTCCCAATGGGTGCTGAGAACAAACTGCTTCTTTGGCCCTGTCAACTTGCCACCCTGTTTCTTCGAAATCACAAGCTCTCTTTGAGTTTTCAGCAACTCCTCTTTGTCCTGAAGCTTGAACTTGTCAGGGTTGTCATGGTGCTGCTTCAGCCACTGCTTCACAGCAGCTAAGAAGTCCTTGTGCTCGTGCTGGTTCTGCTTCTGGCTGATGTGTTTGTAGTACTCAGCATATGTCTTGTACCTCCTGTGCTTACCAAGCAGCCGAAAGACATTGAAGCAAGGCAAGCAGCACTTACCTTCCGGAACACGCACAGAGTGCTCACGCAATTTCCTGTGCTTGGCCCAAGGCCTGTAAGGGAGAAACCCTTCAGCTTCATGAGGTTCCTGGACCAAGGGGTTGGGGTCAGTGCTCTTGGCAGAGCACAAGCAGCACTCACAGGGCTTGCTATACTCAATTGAAATCGGAAACACTTCACTTCCGCCAGCTGTGCTGGCGGCCTGGCTCCTCTTGACACCACGCGGTCTAGCAGGCCCATTGCTAGAACTGCTGGAGTCACTGAGGCCTGGATCCGGCTCCATGGCAGCTTGGAACTGGTGTGGATCCAACGCTCGGAAACCTTGAACGCACAAACTGCTTACGGTGTAAATGCGGGAAATGTAATTTCAGGGTTTGGAAGAAATATTGAGAAATATTGAAAATTCTTGCAAACATTTGCAAAAAGAATTGCAAAACGTTTTCTCTACGAATGATTTGTAGAGATTTTGAACAGCATTCAAACATTATGTATTAGTTTTAAATACAAACTAAAAAAAAGAAAACTTTTCTCTACGAATGATTTGTAGAGATTTTGACTACAAAACATTTCATAATTGTTTGGAAATATGTTTCCAAAAGATTCAAAAATTATACATAATATATTTAAAAATATCATATTTCGAGAACTATTTTTGTCGCAGCTGATGGATTGTTGGAGGCGCAAGCTTCAAAAACACAACTAGACCTTGACTCATGTGCTGATTGGACCACCTTCATGCAAGTTGGATTTCCCTAGCCAAGCCTAAGGCTTAAAGTTAAAGGCAACCTGCTCACAGAATGACGGGAAAGCGTGCTTTTTTTTTCAGCAAAGGCAGCCTGTCTGTCTAAAGCAGCCTCTGGTTTTCCCGAGCTGAAATCTACCAGGCGCAGGCCGCCCAAAGACAGGTGCATTGAGCGGCCCTGCCCCTCAGGCCAATCACTGTCTTGCAACCCGGCTAGAAGCCAACGTTTGAGACGGAGCCGGCAGTCTTCCTCGGAAAGCTCGGATGTTGTCAAAGCTTTTCTGCAATAGATTCCTGGCCCGTCCTCTGAATTGCGATGTAAGCCACAGATAGCTCCATAGCCTGTTTGCACACCTTGGCTGTAGATGGGCCCCAAATGAAATACGCCCCATGCTTCACTCCTTCGCTGGCGGGTTGCTTTTGCATTTGTCACCTCTGCAGAGCAGGCCGGTTTGATTCTGAGAGGGGCTTGAACATGTGGAGCTGGAGGGGGCTCTGCTTTGGATTCCTCGTTAAATTGTCTGGCAAAGCTTCTTGGGTCAAAGTAATCTGCCAGTTCTGGCCTTGCCAAGTTTCCAGACGGTGTTCCGTCCTCTGCATCGGTGTTGTAGCCACTTGCCTCACTGTTGTTGGATCCATGCTCGGATTCAGAATCGACGCCCAGCAATCGTCTTTCCGCTGACAGGGCATGTGAAGCTTTGAGTCGCTTCGCTGACCGGGGGCCCATTTCTTTGGCCCCATTCTGGGACTGTTGATTTGCGGTCCGCTTCTTGTGGTTGCCCAGCAAGTGGCTGAGAGCTTGTAGGGCGTTTGAAACTTCAAGTGCTTCTTGTGCCTTTGTCTCAAAAGAGCTCTCTTCAAAAGCCGTTACAGCTACCACATCGAAACGAACCAAAGACAGAACCTTGCCCACTTCCAGAAAGTGAAAAGACCAGTCAGACGCAAGCTGCGCCAGTCTGACAAATAAGGCCCTGTCACTTGTCAAATCAAGATGAGGAGCTTTGCCCTCACCAAAGTAACCTCCGGCACAATCGCTGAACAACAAACTGAAGACTACGCCTTGCTCTGCCAAGTCGGGTAAACTGACCTATGAAGTACAAGCAAAGCAGCCTCCCAAGGAGCCCTCCTGGTGTGAAACATCACCGCAACATCTTTTGAAACATTGGCGGCTTCTGAACGCAGAGACAACAGGAGCACTTCCTTTGCTACAGCCTTTGGCTTTGGAGCATGATGTTTGACGATGAACCAGAAGCGGTCATGCAAGGAAGTCACCACGGCCAAGCCGGCATCTGGCAAGGTATGCATGCATCCGTCCTTGGGGCAGTTTGGCATTAAAGGATATGGCTCCCTTGGCGCACCAGCAAACGCATCAGCATTTTCAGGCAAAAGACGGTTGTAGTCATTGTTAAACTGAGCAGACATGGTGTTCATTTGGCTTTGATTGCTAAGGACAACATGGCGGGCAAGTGGGAAACCATCAGGTGTACCAACACCGCAAGGACTGCCAGCAGGGAGAGCATCGCCCCCTTCTGTGGCTGCAGCTGCTTGGGATGCGGCCAAAGAAGCTGCTACATTCCTAGCTTGCGCCAAGCGCGAGTATCTCTTTTTTTCTTCAAGGGTGCAACCTCGCCAGGCCCTCAAGGCAGCTCTTTGCCGTTCCTGCAAAGTTCCCCCAAGATTTTGCAACAGATACTCTTGGCTGAACACATGCCAACCATTTGCGCATTTGCCTTTTGTTCTTGAATGGCTCCAAGCTGGCCTGCTGATATTGCGTTTTGTTGCTGCCTGTTGTTTCAAAACACGCTTCCGCCACAGCTGGGTGCTTTGCTGGAAGCGGCCTGATATATGTTTGGCAGCAATGCTGCTCAGTTTCGGGCTGCGCCCCTTCACATCGGCCCACTCAGAAAGCCTGGAAAACACCCGCTCAATGAATGTGCTGGTTGGAACCACACGCTGCAGCACGGCTTCCAAGAATTTGAGCGTGCCTGGTTCCAGCATTGCATGCTGTGGAACAGTGTCACGGAGTTGGCGAGCAAAAGCATCAAGCTGGCAATCGTTGCAACTGAACAAGGACCGCACGCAATCTTGCTTCTCACTCAAGCTCACCTCTGGATCGACCAAAGGCTCCAATGCCCAAGGGTACTGCTGGAAAGGGTAAACAAGCTTTCTCCACAATTGGCCCACAACCAAGCACAAAGTGCGACGCGTGATTCTCAGCCGTTCTTGGTTCCAAGAAAGAACAGGGCCAAAGGCCAGAATAACTGGATCCCAACCCATGCCTGCAGGCAGGTGAGCTAGCTCACTGATAGAATCCAAGGCTTTCAATGCAGGGCTCAGGGATGCTCTGCAGAAACATGCCATTGACAGCGGTCTCAGTTCAGCATCTTCAAATAAATCTAGCACCTCTTCCTCATCATCTACAGCGTCAGCTTCAACGCGCTCAGAGAGCCAAGTTGCGTGCTTGAAAAGTGCAAAATGCACCCTCATGATCGGCTTTGTCAGCACGCACCATAAACAAGTCATCCAATTGCTTTGTTGGTCAGACAGGAAAAAGCAAGCCTTCCGCACTCTCAGCCTGGCAAGTTTTCGCCAAGCTTTGCTTTCATCAACTGGGACGCCCACAGCTGCCCCCTCATCCTCTGAACCGGAATCGTCCTCAGGGGGCGGGCAAAGCTCCTTGCAGGCCTGTGGAACAAGATTGCAAAAACTTTGCAACACGGCAACATGCCTGACACAGGGCGCTACTTTTGTCCACTTGTTCATAGCAGGAACGGAGATACAAGTGAGTAGCTTGGACGTCAGAAGCTCCATACCCCTCTCAACACTGGCGTCTCTGTCCGTGCAGCACCCTTGGCAAACATGCGCTGGTGGTCCTGAAGAAGGAGGAGGCTGGCATCACGGTAGGACCGATCAATGGTGAGCTACTATGGGACCTGTGGGGGGCTAGGAATTAATACTATAGGCTATAGGTAATATAAAATCGAATCAATCAATCTAAACCCATTTGATAGTTCAGCATGGGGCCTATGACGGTGACTCAACAAAAATGCAAAGACAGCCAGTGGGGACACAAATTCCGATTCAAAGGAGATAAAAAATAATAAGCCTATAATTCCAGAATAACCAATGAACTACGAACAATCAGCTTCAGAAAGGGCGCAAACAACTATGATTCAACTGGTGAGAAATAAACAAAATGTAACTGTATAATTATCTGTATACTTACCGAAATTGATCATGGAACCACACAACACATATCGGAATCTACCTAAACATTCTGGACCCTACCATTTGTGTTGACTTTTTATGGAAAATCCCACGCCACACCTTTCTGCCCCAGCCCTGCTTGCACCCTTTTTTCACACACAGGCGTCTGTCTCACGCAGCCAAATCTGCCGCCAAAAGCAGCAGCAAAGCCGTAGTGCAGACACCTGGTCAGAGACCGCCAGCTGTTGAAAATGTGGCTCAACTAGCCTTGGTTGGGAACCAGGCTAGAAGCCGTGCATGCAAGCCAAGCAGCAGCACCTAACAGTGGAAGAAGCCAAAAGCCATTGGCTCACTCAGGTGTACCAATAGCGGCGCTGCTTTGGATTGGGGCATTGCTCCTCTGCTCCCCATGACTTCAAATAGCTCGCCACTTGAAAGTTGGTATTCAAGGCAAGGTCCACAGCCCCTGCACCTCGCTTGCCAGACCTGGTATTCAGCATGTTGCTCACCAGGCGGAACGCCGAGTCGGATTCTCCAGCTTTCTTATACGTGGTCCAGCAAATCTTTTTGATGGCCATGAGGTTTGCCTGGGCAGCTGCCAAGTGAGCAGCCGTTTGGCCGTTGTAGGCCTGGGCACAGATTGACTGAACACTCATCACATGAAGGAGAAGTCGCAGTATGCGCTGGTAAATGTCCTCTCCAACAGAGTGCACGGGCGTGTCCATGAGAACCATGAGAGGCGTCCAGCGCGCTGGGCGGGCATCAATGCCCGTTGTTTTTTCTGCAAGCTCAGGGCAGCGTTGCAAAAGAAGATCCACAATGTTGGTCTGGCCAGTCCTGACAGCATGGTGAATCAAGGACATGCCTTGGCTGTCGCAAACTTCCGTCAGCACTGGTACTGGCAGCGCAGCCAACTGAGCTTCGAAGCCAGGGTCCCGGTTCAACAAGGCATCAAGCAACTGAGACCTTTGGTTATCCGAAACACGTTGAGCCTCAATCTTTTCCAGCTTTGCAAGAAGGGACTGGTGGGACACCTTCTGGGCTTCCAGCAAGTCCAACAAGCTTTGGGAAGCCTGGTCAGACAAATTTCCCAGCTCTTCCTGAGCTTTGGCCTTCTCACCAGCTGGAACAGCCTGAGCAATGGAGGCTGGTCGCTCTTCATCAGGATCATAATCGACTTCCATACCTGGGAAGGCGCCGGTCATCCAGAACAAAAAGATATGTGGGAAAAACAGGCAACCTGTAGGATTGAATATATATATATTATTATATAATTATATAATTATAAACTATTTATATGGTCTCTGTGTGTGTGATATGTGACAAATGGGGATTATGAAAACTGAACATCATTGTTGCACAACATAAACAGGAACTACAAAATTACATTTGTCAAATGACAGACAACTATATCACTATATCGGTTTATGATGTCAAATGTCTAAAAGGGCTTCATAAAGGCAGCAAGATGGAAAATTAGCTGGGCGACCATCTGGCGCAGCACCCTCCTTCGAGCCATCAACGGCAGGCGCAGCCTTCGAGCCATGAGTCGCTTCCTCAGCTGGGGCCTCGGCACCTGGCGCTGGGGCCGCATCCCCTTCCACCTTCGCCTTCTTGGGATCAGGCTCATCATTTGGCTCACCTGCCTTGTTTTCTAAGCTTGGCTCTTTTGCCTGCTGGCCAGCCAACGACGCCTGAGGCGCACCAGCCTCAGCAGAAGCGCTTGCAGGCGCAGCTGTCAACGACAGCTCGTCTCCCACCACAACAGCTGCTGGGTGCCCAGAAGCGTCTTTCAGCGTCAAACCAGGCTCAAAGCCGCCAGAGCTTGAAACATGATTTTCCAACTTGAGGGTCAAGTCCGTCAAGTCTTCAATCAGCATCCGGAGCTTGCGGCGCCGCAGCTCAGAGCCTTCGCCTGCACTGCCACTACGTGGCGTAGACGCCGGGCTCTCCACAAAAAGCCACGAAGCACTTCCGGCCATGCTGCCAGCGGCTCTGCAGCGCAAAAAAGTACCATCGCTGTTCTCAGCATCAGTGCCCATGTCGTAACTCTGGGTTGTCTCCCCTTCATCTGAAGATGACTTGCGGTCGACTCTTGTCAGCAGCGATGTCCGGCCTGCAGCAAACCTGGCTTCAAAGCCGAGCTCCAGCGCTTTTCGCCTCAAAGGCACAAACCCAATGGCTGCTTTGGCATTTTCCCGGGCACTGCCAGCATGCAATGCTTCCTCGATCTTTTCCAAAAAGTCAACTGGGCGCACCATCTGGGCCCTTCCACGCGAGGGTGGGGCTCGGCTCTTTAGGTCTACTATGTTGCGCATAGTGGCTAGATAGGCGCTAGCCTGGGAGGAGGACCAGGATAGAAGCCGCATCAGCACCATGCACACCAAGGTCGCAGACCTGTCAGCCCCGTTGTTGCAAGCTATTAAAACAGATTTTCCATTCACCAGGAGCTCAATGATATCAGTGATGATCGGCAAAATCTTGTCCAGCTGAACGTCCCCCTGGGCCGCATCTGTTCCGTCCACTGCGTCAAAGACATACACTTGAGGCGTCTCCGGGACTGCAGATGCACAAGCAGGCCAGACATAGCCCACCTCATTCTGTGACAGGAGCAAGGTGTTGTGGACTGCCTTCTCACCACCCAGCCACAATCTACCATACTTCTCGGTCTCAAAGATCAAAGTCATGGGATGCCTGGGCAGGGCAACCCACTAAGTATACAGCAAACACATCGCAAAGAAAGTGCGCATGGGTTAAGTTATCTCATACTTACCGCCTTATAGTGTATAAATATTTATATTAATATAGGCGACTATATATATATACCCAAGTAAAACAACACCATTACAATCATATGAATGGTACCGCCACCCAACCCCATGCAGCACCTCTTGTTGTATTCTTCCCTGGCGAACTTCACGCATTCCACAGACCCGTAGTCATCCACGACAAGGAACTTGTCCAACTCCGACAAGGCCTCGCTCAAGCCTGCCGCTGTCAGTTTGGCACCAGGCCCCAGGCCGTGAAACGCTCTGGACCGAGCATCTGCAGGCAGGTATGCCTTTGCCAAGTTTCCGTTCCGCACATTGTCCAAAGACCTTGCACTGGAAAGCTCCTTTGACAGGGCCATGGCGATTGTGGCTAGCCTTGGCGGTCACTCAATCCTCTTTGCAAAAGACTTGGGCCAGAAGAAGCGGGCGAGCACCGCAATTCTCATTGCATGCTGTGACAGCAGCAGCTCGCAGCAGCAGCAATTTTAAATTACAGCTACAAGGACTTTAACTTGAACTTTAAGAAATAACACAACCAGATGAGATCAACAAGACAAATACTGACTGGATTTATGTTTATAGTCTATAGTCTAGCCACGGCCAATCCCAAACCATCCCACATCCAGCCCACTCAACCCAGTCCTGTCCAAGGACCAGGAAAAAAGGCGACAAAATCGTCAACAAACCTGGTCCTAGACCGTTTAGCATTCGGCTTCTCATCTTCGCACTGCAGCATCATATGCAGGAAGGTTTTTGCCTGCCTGCGGGCCACAGCCCACTCCGCTTGCAGGCCTGGAGGCTCTGCACCCATGACCACCAACTTTTCAGTCAACACTTTCCTGACTGATTCTTTGAGGTCATTCAAAAACTTCCCCCTGCGAGTGCTCTTGGATACACAAAACGAACCAGGTAATATACCGAGATGCTTAGTTGCCCTTTCAATGACGTTTCCATTTCGGTGCTGCGCGCAAAGACTTGGAAATACGAAAACATCTTGCTGCACTACTGAATGCAAATGCTTTAGCAATCGGATGTTTGCTGGGTGCTGGTCACAGGACACCAGGACAGCTGAAAACTTAGCTGCTTCTGAATGGATGAAACCAGGCCTGAGGCCGCCCTCGTCCAGACACAACGCACCCCACATGCAAGATGCCGTTTTGCGAGGGA
>Ga0126342_10002587_pt1 | contig 28535 bp, 27 predicted proteins | sample Cyp1metagenome_FD_92528 | JGI IMG/M metagenome (GOLD analysis project Ga0126342, IMG submission 92528) | Coral microbial communities from Lord Howe Island, Old Settlement Bay, Australia - Cyphastrea 1 metagenome | ecosystem: Host-associated > Invertebrates > Cnidaria > Coral ... | reverse complement strand
CACGTGGATCAGGTAGATACATGTAGACTTGGATAGAACAATACATATATGTATATAATTATATATATATATATATCATTATATATATATAAATATGGATACAGGTGGATACATACAAGTATATAGATATAGGTGCATAGGGAAAAGCGTTTGTAGATGGCATAGGTAAAAGCGTTTGTAGATGGATCATTTATAGATTGGGAGATAGGTGGATACGTATAAGGTAGAAAGGTGTGTGTGTATATATATATATACATATGTATATATACACATATAAAGCTAGACCTAGGTACCTTTTTAAATCATATCTACACATGTGCATATGAACATGCATGTGTGATGTGTGGATTATAACTGCATATACATATGTACATGTACAGGTATCTTATGTTTGTTTTTAGCCTATTTTTCCATGTACAATATGTACATCTCCCAGTGTCTCAGAAGTGGATGGGAAAATCCTACTGGTCTAAGGAAGAAAAGCCTACGGGCTTCCTGCAGATTTTCCTTTATAAGGGTCCCCGAAAAAGATGCCGAAAGGCGTTTCCAGGATGGTAATTAGTTCGATGATGTTTCCCCCATGTCCCAGCATATTTTTTCAGCTTTCCCAGGTATATTCTATTCTATCTATGGCTGGGGGGAGTACTAGAATTGATCCCGTAAACATTCCATAGATTTTCTACCTGAAGTTTAGGCAGAGAGTCTCTGTTGAAGCGACGCAATTTCCACTCAAGTATTTGTTGTGTTGGAGCAACGAGGCCGCAGATGCCCACACAAATTCCATTCATTAACCAGGTTGCTCCAACGTGGTGGAGGTCACGCTTTTTTGTGGGATAAATTGGTCATGTTATCTCTAGATTTACCCTCTAGTAATTTAACATAGCTATTGAAAATTGCCCATTTATGGTTGATTTACCTATTAATAAAGATGGTGATTTTCCACAGCTATGTTAGTTACCAGAGGGTATCCAGTTTACCTTACAAAAGTACCTGTAGTGTGGCAGCGGAGGTGCATGGCTTCTCACTGGCCGGGAAGGATCCCCTCCCTGCCGATGTGGTCGCAAGGAGATTTATCAAGCAAAGCGGGGCCACGAAAGGGTCATGTTTTTTTATTAGGAGACACATATGGAACATGGAGGGTTAACCAACCATCAAATGGGGATATCATGAAATATCATGAAATATAATGGAACATAGTGGGATATATGTGTATAATGTATATATACATGAATATATGTATGATCCCGTCTCCCGCCCACGAGACCCCCCCCTCGAATGGGTTGGGTCCCCCAGGAATACCCCTCTACCTTGTATTTTGTTGGTATTTTGTAGCCCTTGGCATATCTACCTATGCAATGCACATGCTAAAGTCAAACTCCCTACCTACAACCTATTCCTACATTCCTACATGCATACATACATACATACATATATATATATATACATATATATATATACATAATCCCTTACATATCCCTGATAAGCCATCTTGCTATATCTTATGCCTGTATACTACCTATAGACTATCTACATGCTATATATTTACACTATGCGCTATCTACAAAAAACCTATATATACTATATATATATATAACCTATATACTATCTATATACTATCAAGAGGCTATCTATGTATACTATCTATATACTATCTATATGCTACCTATATTCTATCATATATTTATATTACCTATCTTGTACTTTGTTATGTGTTTTGCATGCTTAATATAATATATATATATATATACATTATACATCATTTTACAGTATATACCTACACATACCTAGTGTCTTTTACTATCTTGTGTCAATATAGCCCTCACACACCGGACCGCACCCACCCACAGGGAGCGGGCGGAGGGGGAGGGAGAGAGAATGGCACTACATATACCGACTTATATACCTGCTGTATATGTAATCATGTGTATGTATATATATATATATAATTATATATATATATATACATCACACCTACCCACAGGGGGGGGGAGATCACCAGTACTTATACCTATATGAGCTCATACATATCTATAGATTCCTGTATCCCCCCAGCCACAGGGGATCATCCCCAGCCCTGGACCTGCAGAGCCATACCCCAAATTGGGGGGGTGGGGGGAGACAGGGAGGGCTGCATCATACATATATATATATATACATATATATATATATACACACTATTATATCTGGGATTTAACATGAATTCACCAGCCATGTATTGCCATCTCTAAAGGGAAAAGGTTATAAAGTTATAATCCAAGTCGAAGGTATCCGAATTTCAGACTAACCCGGAGGCATGTGCCCTCCACTGGGTTGACACAGCATTGCGATCAGTTTACATCCGGATGTTGGATCTTTATTGTGCAGCATCCTATCATGAAGCCACTGCGCAAGTGTGTCTTGTGATGGTCCTATTTTTCTCAATATACATGTTACATAATTCTACGTGCTATGTGGAAAAAACATATATCTTATTTAGTTCGATAATTTATGATATTTATGATTTCCCCATCAAACATGGTGATTTTTCATAGCTATGGCTGACTTGGTGGCAGTTTCATGGCACGGTGATGGTCCTGTGGCATATACGAACCGCCTTCCTCGCGGTTAGGTGTAATCTATCGTGGTGTTCTTTTTTCACATGATGCGCAGCAGGATTTTCCAAGATGACATATTTTCAGGTTATCCCTTAAATATTAGCATGGCATTTTTGATATTTTTGGTGGCAAAGTATCCAAGTCACACTTTGTTTGGCCAGGATCAAAGATGACATGAAGAAGTACCGCGTTCTGGTCTTCAAAGATCAAGGTCGCCTCAGCGGGGAACGTCAGGCCGCAGCGGATACTTGGAAATTGTTGCCGTCCAAAAAAAAAACCGCCAATTTCGGAAACTCGGAAACTCGGCTGAAATTTCCATGGATTTTCCATGGATTTTCCATGGATTTTCGGATGTTCCATGGATTTTCCATGGATTTTCCATGGATTTTCGGATTTTCCATGGATTTTCCATGGATTTTGCATGGTTTGATTGCCAAAAGGTGTAGATTCTTCTGAATGATCGGTGTAATGATGTTGTGTTGGTGGAAGGTCCGAAATCTCTTTGATCCCACTGGCAGGTGCAGATATCCCAACAACTGGGAACAGCGACTTGGAAGCAAGTCAACGGCATCCACATGGCCGTGGATCTTTTATGAATGAAATGTGCATACTTCTACGAAACCATGCTTGTTTGAAATCTGCTACATGTTTTCCAATGGTAATCATCATTAGCGGTCGAATTCCACAACAGTAATTGATTGTGAAAAACCATGGTTTTGCTGATTAAAGCTTCTGTGTTTTGCTGCAGCCTATAGTGTACTCGGTGTTATTAAGAGATTCAGCCCGTTTAAGTTTTTTGAAATGCAAGCCAATCTGGTTCCCTGCTCTTGCCGCTTGGTCCATCATGAAGAGTGTGATGATGGTTGCTTAGCTTCCTCATATTGATTGGCAATGTTTGCACTGTGGTTAAATCATATTGTTCCATTTCTGTTCCTAATATAAGCTACAAAGGGAACATTGCAAATTCTTATCAGTTGAATTACCTAGTGTTCTTGCTTGAGTTTCTAGTGGCAATGCTTGTGGCTTCGAATTTGGAACGTTCCAAACACCCCGAAAATACAGAGTTCCTGATATCGCACACCAATCGCCCATATTTTGAACCCAAGCATGGCCCAGATTGAAAGCACCTTCTACAAACATCCAAAAAGCTTGGAGCTCAAGCGTGTTCAGTCAGCTGGGTGCATTTGGAAAGCCATAGCTGGCTATAGGCGTTGCCATTTCACATCCAAAAGATACCAGGGTGCGGTGTACTTGGCTATAGTTGAAATATGCTTTCATTTCAGCACCCATTTGAGAAACGGGAAATCACATGAAGATTCACATTCCATTTGAGATAGTCATAGATAATCTATTCCCCATGACGGATCCATGGTGCTGGTATATATGCGATCCCATTGGGGGTATATTGATGGGATCCATGTTGCCATATATAGCAGCACCATGGATCCGTCATGGGTTCTGGCAGCCAGCCGGCAGCAACGGATGGTCTAAGCGCAAGCAATGGAACACTCGTTACCATCTATAGTAATTTGATGTAATCTGTAGGTGCCATAGATATATCATATGATATATCATAGATACCCATAGAAAACTTCAGATTAAAGATTGTGATTCTATGAACACAGAGGATTGACTGTTGGGTATCACTCCTTGGTAGATGTCCAGTTTTGAGGATGGTTGGAGATGATGTCCAAAAAGTTGTTGGGCGATGTTCAATTGGGACATATACTAACCCCTGTTTATTCTGGTTGGTGGTTTGGAACATTTTTTATGTTTCCATATATTGGGAATGTCATCATCCCTACTGACGAACTCATAATAATCAGAGGGGTGTTAGGTTTCATGTTCAATACCATAGTGTTGTTGCTTGCCCCTCACATCTAGCACAGCCACCCTTCTGGCACACTGTCAACCCGGTACCGCAACGAACAAGGTCGCCAGCAGGGTGGAATCGATATACTATTTAACCACAGGTTACTGGTGAATTGAGACCCAGCAATGAATTTAATTTGTACATTTAACATCATTTAATTATACTATACACACATGTCATATGTATGTTACTATGATATATATATAAGTATATATATATATATGTATATACGATAATTGTGATAAACTATTGTGTATTTCCTGTTTTGTTTTGTCACAGTGTTGACAAAAACATATATATATAATTTATCTCTATATACACATATACACCTCTATAAAAACATATATATATAATTTATCTCTATATACACATATATACACTTTTATCAAAACATATATATATATATATAATATAAGTATATATATACGTAGCACTTGGTTGGCAATCAAACTCACTTGGCTCCAAAATGCAGGTCCACATCCAGACATTTTTCGAGTTTCCAATGATGCCACTTGGATCATGAGTTTCCGACCAGGAGAAGACAGCTTTGTATCACGAGCCGACTGGGATCATATTCATTCCTGGATCATGAGAACATTGGAGTTATGTTTTGGGGGTTATTTAACTTGGGATTCTGGAGAAAACATATGTTTCATTGTTTTGCCTGAGGTTTTGAGATCAATTACTGTATGTATGCTGCGTATAATATATGATCTCTATGTATATTATACATATATATATATATAGATATATAGATATATAGATATATATATATTATATATGTTGCATCAGTACCCCAGCATGAACTTGGGAATCCGAAGAACAATGCTTGTGAAGACAAGCGCTACAGACCATGCTTTGCTGTGGCGGATTGTGAAGATTGCTGATTTGTAGACGAACCCGTTGATTTTTTCAGTTTAATCGGTCATCTCAAAATCGGGAACCCTAAGATCCTACTTCATATGCTTTGCAATTATGTGTCCCATTGAAACATACGTAGAAAACAGGGACCCATTTCCATCCATTGCGCATTTATATCCAACCACAGCATCCATTGCCCATTTAACACCCAGCGCTGTTTTTAGCGGGTCTACAGTGAGGAAACGGAAGGATGCGTGGGCGTGGGGTTTGGAGCCTTGGAGCCTCAGTCCTGGGCCAACTGTTCTACTTGGGGATACTTCTGGGTTACCCTCTGGTAAACAAACAGTTTGCTATTGAACATGGCCTAGTCGAAATAGTTGATTTACCCATTAATAGCATGGGTGGATCTTTCCATAGTTTTTTGTTACCAGAGGGTACCATATTTTCGGAGGTCAAGCTTCACAACATTTTCCGGGGGAATCAGCATCACCAATGATCTTTTTTTGGGTTTTTCTGGTGACCTGGTGGTGAGCACCAGGATCTCCTGAAACCAAGGCGCACCGGCTGGCACATCGATGGAACCTTTCAAACAAGGCGGGGGCCCCGGGGTTTTTGGATGTCTTTGTCATGGAGAATTCATGGGAAAAATGGGTAAACAAACATCTTTATTATATCTTTATATATAATTATAAAATATATAAGACTTAAGATATACTGTGTATATATATATGTATCCATATTATGAGGATAAAATGGAGATACTATTACGATCCAGTGGTGAACGGACAGAGTCGGATAGAGCGATCCGGAGCTAGGGGCATGCAATGGCATGCATAGTCCCTATTAAATGGGGAGCCAGGGAACTATTCAGAGTTTGCGGACCAAGGAAGAGAATTCTGTTCAATTTGTGGCACTTCAGGAAATCAGCTGCAAGATTCTGAGGGAATCATCCATGAAAGAAATGATCAATTTGCAAAATGCGTCTTATTTCTGGTTTCACCCAAGGCTACGCACACAGATCGGAGGGGTGACTGTGTGTTCATATTTGGCTCTATCAACCGTTATCAACCGACGTGATCGCGACTTGATCAACAAATCTAGACAGATGAGTAGAAGAATGTAGAATATATGTAGAAACTACCCATCGGATACAACAAAACATATATATATATACACATAAATGTACACTTAAGTGTTTGGCTGGCATCTTTTTAATCAGCGGGTTTTTTTAGGGTCACCGCCTCCAGGTTGATTTCAGGATTTCATCCCATGCAGGGCCGATCCAACAGTGAAGCTGACTCGCACGGTGCCAGACGTGGCCCGTTGTGGAAATTCACCAAGCCACTGTGGTATTTCCCATGGGTTTTTTGTTTGGAGACATGAAAAACCTATGGTTTTTCCCATGGGAACACCACGGGACTGACAGATGGATTGCAGGCCCGCATGCATAGGCGGACGGTCAGCAATCATAAATCCATGTTCATTGTTTTTGCTTTAGCATTATGTGTGGATTGCCATGGCATTAAATGGCATTGGGATTTATATATCCAGTGCCCCATCTTAACATCCGCTAATCAAACGAGGCTTGCAGGAAAAACCACCATTTATTTCAGGGATAGTTCAGGGATTTTGCAGCCACCTTTGATGACACCAGAGGGTACCCCATCTCATGAAATTATGACCAATCCATCATTCACAGTATTAAGATGTATTAAGCCAGTATGAACCAGAGGGTAAGCCAGAGTAATTTGACCATATAGGACCGGTTACCTTGACAATGATTCTATTACGTATAAGTATTAACCAGTCCATGGATACCCAGTTATTGTCCCATTAGAAGCCTGAGTCATTTGACATACCCTCTGGTAATTTAACGAAACACCGAGCGACACCAACACCGACTGACACGGTGTGAGGCCTTTCAAGTACCAGACCATGCACTTCCACAGTGTTTGCGAAGGTGGTGAAACCTGGTAGCATCCTCGGCACCATGGAGTGAAGAAATGCTACTGGAAGCCCAAACAGTTTGCTGGGTATATAAATATAATTATATATATATCCAGATATTTAATATCAGGGGGAAGGGGTCAATTGTTAATTTCAAATGTCATATTATGTGTTATACAAGTTATAACCAACCTACCAATCAACTAACTCTGTGACCTTTGTGGCCCTGTCTACGTGGCGCAATCCCCTGTGACAAATTGTTATCATCAAGATGCAGTACAGACATGTAATGATACGTGTAGATGGCCATGGCAAAAATCATGCTTTCTTTTTGAGCTGTTTGATAATCTAGCCTGGAATTTCCTCAGTCGATGTGATGTTCCTCTTTTTCAAATACTGTATAATGCCCATATAGGTATTTACTACTGCCATCCTTGATTGCCACAAGGTAATTTCCTCATCCTATGTGGCTGGCGACATTGATCGACTTGCAGAGCTATAGCTGAAACAGGGGGTCCTCATATCCGCCATGTTTTCCCATTTTCCAGCGATGAAACATTGCTTGAACGGGAATCAGTCTGGTCAGTGCTTCCCCAAAAAAGTGGGGTGTACCATGATGTACCTTTGAAAAGATCAAGGGAACCTGGTGACACCCACCGTGACAGCGAGTATCGAAGCTCAGGTTTGTTCCCTTGAAAGAATTCTATGAGATGCAGGATGAAGAGACTCGAGACCGCTTGGGCCTCAGAAGCCCAGGGTAGGACCGGTAGGATGGAGAGAATCGAGAATCAACATCCAACCGTGGACTTTCATGGAGGCTCTGAAACAAGATCGCGCTACCAAAGACTGTGTTGGACACACATATGTACATATACATATATATATATATATACACATGTACAATATATATATATATAATATATACATATACATAACCATATGGCATATATATATATATAATGTGTGTATATAATAAATACATAACCATATGATATATATATATATGTAATGTGTGTATATAATACATACATAACCATATGACATACATATATATATATAATGTGTGTATATAATACATCACCATATGACATATATATATATATACACTATATAAATACATAATATATATATACATAATATATATATAATTATATTTATATATATACATTATATATATATGTACATAACATATATATATATATACATAACCAGACTTGTAGGAGTTCAATTTCCCAACTTTCGGGGGTTTGTTCTTTCACCATAGAAATCAGCTGTCTTGCACCCTCTGCACTCTTCCAGGCTGGGATAGATATTGGATGGTGACCAGAGAAGGCTTGGCCCATCCCCTGGTCTATCGACATCCCGTGCGGGAGGTGGGCGGCTGGATGCGGCTGGATTGGGTGGGCAATGGGAACCATTGCCGTGTCGCAATCTATAGCCAATATATGCATCAATATGGTAAATGATCCTGATTCACTGCGAAAATGTGTGAAACACAGGCAAAACATCTTGAACTTAAGGTAGTTGTCCATGGTTCTGTTGTTTATTACCAGAAGCTACCTCGTGATTGTCATTTCTTCATTTTTTTTCTGGGGATCACCATTCATCAGCGATGTGGTTTATCTCCGTCCATCTCCGTCCATCTTCTGGGAAATCCCGAACTAAATGGACATAACTGGACCATTTTCCAGTAAACCATGTTTGATTACCGAAGTGTAACTGCGTTCTTCTGCTTTTATCAAAAATATGTTGATTCTCCCAACAGATACGATGACGCTTTTGAAAGAGCATCTATAGCTAAATTTCATTCTACTTTTCCTCTGGCTATATATATATATATATTATGTATATATATGTATATATATATATGTATATGTATATATATATATATATATAAGGTTGACCTCTGATTAATAACCCCCCCAACGCCTCTAAATAGAATTGCGGGAAAACACTCGACTCGATTGATTTTTGTCTTCGAAATAGTACTGCCAATACTTTATCGAAAACATATATAATTGGGAATTTGGGATGTTTGATTGATTTGTGTTTGTCTTCGATGATTTTAGCCTTCGAAATAGTATTGCCAATACTTGACCGAACGCATAATTGGAGGAATTGCACATTCACCGGGATGAGTTACATTAGCTTTATTGTGGGATGGGCATTATTCAAGCTTTCCAGGTTCAAATAGGAGCCAAAGATCAGATTTATATGGGTGTGACAATTAGGGGTAGTTTCCTGATCACAGGTCAACATTGTAGAGATGTGCATTTTCAGACGATACTTCTTCTTTTTGTGCTTCACTGTCGGACTAGCCTGGCTTTAGGTTGAGAAGCCGCAGTTAATCTGGAAGGAATTATTTTGATGTATCCAATCAATCCCACCGCTATAATTTTCAGGTTCTGATTGGGTTTCATGCTCTCTTTCTTCCTCTTCCAGTTCATCTACTATCATATCTTATCTATTTCATCCAGTCCCTTGTTGGGCTCTTTTCCATTAGGAATGGTTCTTAGCCTCTCAGGATCCTTCACTGCGTGTCTTTCGTGAAGTGATGACTATATATATATATTACACTAGGTGAAATCAGGTTCAGGTTTTTTCCAGTTCTCAAGTTCTCCGTCATGTTCCATGAAAATATCTATGAATGATTCCATTCATTTGTTTCTTTTCACCACCAACAGTTGTTCTATTTTCTCATTCTTCACGTTTCATCAGTATTGCTTGCGTATGTTTTTGCAGTGCAAGCAGGACACCAGCATGATGTTTCATTGCGGTCCGCCCTTCTGCGCGGCCTGGGCAGTGGTGGGAAGCGCTCAGCTTTGAAGAATTCTCGGGGTCGCCCTCGGAGGGATCGTTTAGTACTTTGATTTTCCAGTGTACAAATGGGAAATATATGGAAATATGACGAAATATGATGAAATATGTGATTGATTGATTTACTAACCAGCGAAATATCAGGACCTCGTCTTTTTTGGTCGCAATGCGGTGGCTAGATTGTAGGATAATGGAGGACTAGTGTCGTGCCTTAAGTTGTACCCAGGAACTTCTTGTCTCGTCAGATCCCTGCTGGTGCTTTTAGCTTCCCACTGCTGATCAATGGGCCAAGACAATGAACATCATCCCCTCTAAATAATTTAAACGTAACCAACTAAACCTCATCCTGGATACTCATTTTCTTCTTGTAATGCTAGTAGGGATCAAGCCATTTTTAAATGATTGATTGGGCAGTTGGTTTGGCCCCCAGGGGGTCCTTCCCGAGGATGATGATGCGGAACGATCCTCTGAAAGGTGCAAAGTCATGGTGTAATCGTGACCCAGCGACCAGTTGAGACCGATTGGTTTGTGATTTACAGGGTGAAGTCATGTTAAGTCATGTTAAGTCATGTTAAGTCATGTTAAGTCATGTTAAGTCATACTGCTCATGACATTTGGGTGGCTAATTCAATGATAACTTGGTTATGCCATGGGGGTTATGGACCTATTCCTACCGCCAGGAAAGTCTCTGGGAGGATGATTGCGCCACATGTTGTGCAGGTGGGTCATGTTGCAGCCATGGGAGTTGAATGGAGATGGTATAATATGTATATGTATATACCCTATATACATACATGCATACATATATACATACATGCATGCATGCATACATACATACATGCATACACACACAGACATACATACATACATACATACATACATACACACACACATACATACATACATACATACATACATACATACACACAGACATACATACATACATACATACATACATACATACATACATACATACATACATACATACACACACAGACATACATACATACACACACACAGACATACATACATACATGCATGCATGCATGCATGCATACATACATACATACATACATACATATATTTACATATTGTGTATGATATATATATATATATATACATATTGTGTATGATATATATATATATATGTATATATATAGATATGTATATATATATTGTAATATGCAGTGCAATATGCAGATATATTATAACAACCTCACTGCGGAGTCACAGTAATGATGGTTTATATATGGGGAATCGTCCCAAAATGGCCTTTTCAGGTTCGTGAATTATTACACTTTATCTAGATATATGTTTGTTATATATGTATGCAGATACACTTATCATGGGGGTGGGTCCAAATTCTCTGGTTTCCTTTTGTTTGAATGAACATCTACAGTAAACCATGGGCCCATACCAGCTAACTATGGAGGCATAACTGCAGTGTTGAACAATTCGTATAAGAATTCAAGATCCACCCAATCCACTTGTTTGTTTTAATGTGTTTCCTTCATATTGATAAACATGCTTCATGCTTCTGTGCCAATCGTCAACTCAGGGGCTGGGTCATCATGAGGAGGGCAGTGATTGATCTGCAAAGCTGACCACGGTCCCACAAAGTCCCCCATCTCGAATCTTGGGTAAAATCCATCGATAAGCTCAGTCAGTTGTGGGAAATCACCTGATTTCTGTGTAATAGATGTAGTTAAAATAGCTAACCACACATGGAAAGTGGGGTGTTTTCCAGCCCCTCCAGCCCCTGGAGGATGAACTCACCAGACGTTTGGATGAAGCAGTCGATCGGATTGGCATCAAGATGTCTTGGGAGGCCACGGGCCCCCCCGGGGAAATTGGTCATTTTCATGGTGTTTGACCTAACCATAGGGTTCATAGGGATACCCTCTGGTAAATTAACAGTTGGACCCTGAAAATAGCTTAGTTTTAATGGAAACTAATCTTCCAACCCCGATGACTGCCAGGGTATGTTAATTTACCAGAGGGTATATCGTTTGTTTTACACAATAACATATCTATGGCAGCTATTTTATAATGAACTGTTTGTAGACGGAGTTTCCCATCCAAAAAAAAACTGGTTTTCCATAGGCATGGTAGATTCCCAGAGGGTACCAAAAGTTGGTGCTTGTAGGAGGAACAGCTGCACACAGCAGCTAAACTCCATTCCTGCAAGGTTTATCCAATACCCTGACGCTATCTGACGCAACTGGACGTGCTGAAGAAGATGAGGGCTCATCACGAGCCATAGATGATACATCAAGTTGAGACACGACCGTTTCTAATTTATGATAGCTTTGTTAAAAATATCCGAATGTATATCTGCCTGGCTGTTTGAAAATAAGGTACCCCGAAATCCAGTGTTTTTAAAACACCAGTTTCCTATGAACAATTGTGACCTTATTATATTTTATTGGGGTATACTATACCCCATAGGATCCATGTATGCTATATATGGTAACATTTACCATCAATATACCCCCAATGTTAGCATATATACCATACATGGATCCTATGGGTACTAGCCATTTTCAGGGCTCTTCAGTACCAAAAGACAGCTATCAGGAGGGCGACTTTGCCATCAATGACAACCTGGGGAATTGCTGGGAAGCCCAACCCCCTGCCGGAGCTGGAAATGGCTGGAGGTGTTTCCGTTGCTGCAGGGTCAGCATAAATAGATAGTCATAGTGAGATATTTTTCTAGAAGAACAATAGGTAGAAATTACAATTACATGAAATTGCAGTACAATCATCGTATATTTGCTGTAATGGATAGACAGTGAGATATATGATTGGCCATGATTGCAAATTGATCAAAAACAAATCACATTTTCACAGGAAGTTTGAGGTCATTTTTACGTCAGAATTGTGATCATTCGTGAGTAATTTTCAGCAGTAGCCAGTAGTAGATAGTATGTAGTATGTGTAGTATTTGCTGATGCTTAAACAGCAATTCGATTTGAAGATTCTTGAAGGAATTCATTAGAGACGTAGGTCTCCTTGGTGACCTAGCCGATCTATGTGAGAATAGGTCGAACTTCAAGACGTAGAAACTCAAAGATTTTTTTGGCATGTTCAGTGTTGAAGCCTTTCCAGGCCTCTATTTCACCAATCCTGGTTTTGGTCTGATATATGTTCATGTCTGAATGCAGTTTTGCATTCTACCTGGGATCATGGAGGCTCAAAATTGGCTCTTTGGAATCAGCGCCAGTCTTAGAAGTTCAAGGGAAAATCCACAGGACCTATAACTTTGATTGTTGTTTGTTTACCCTCTGGTAAACATACAAACAACTCTGGAAAATCACCATTTTTAATGGGAAAACTTACTATTTCTATGGCCATTTTCCATAGCTATGTTGGTTTACCAGAGGGTAATGGACAGAACATGCCTGAAATTGTGATGGTGTCATGCTAAACAGAAGCATCGCTCTTCGGGCGACGCGGCGCGGTTAGGTCATTATGCCTCCAAGGGCACGCAGAATCCCAAGAAGAAAGCTGGACTGAGGCAGCACCGCCAAGTCTGGTAGCAACCTCTCGGGTTTCAGAAGCACCTAGGACTTACAGTAATTGGTGATTGGGATTTGTACCTTGTATAATAAACACTAAAAATGAAAGGTTCTGGATATCTTTCTGATGTATCTAAGACAATAGATTTTATTTTATTAGACAGTTTGTGAAAAGAAATTGAACAAGTTTGAAAGGATTACATGGGGCAGGCAGCACGTCGCGAACTTGAAATCCGTATTCTTGTTGGGCCAAAAGTCCCCTTTTTGTTGGAATCAGTCGATGCTCAAGTATCCCATATAATTACTCAGTATATCTCAGTACTTTCCATGATTTTCCATGTTTTTCCCAGCTCTGCTCTATCTTTAGTTTGGGGATTTTCCAACCATGTCATACCATGTCAGCCACTCCGGATCGCCAGGATACTTCACCGGACGACCATCGCTGGGGAAGACGTCCCGGCCAAGTTTGACGGTCGAAGCTCCAAATATCTGGATCTTCGCTGAGAAAAAGAGGCGACTGTCGCAGGCAACCTGTGCCGGGACAGGGACATCGTTTTTTTGATGCACAGGCATGAACCAGGCATTGATGCACACCTAAAGATCCAAGTCTCATGTGTTCGAATTGCAATTGGTCATATATGATATATATATATATATATATATTATATATACATTGCTACTACTATTTTAATACTAGTTGTTGCACACCAAGTATCTCGTACTTGGTGATGGTGTTTTGGGTTTGTCCCCTTCACAGATCCCGCTGCCATCTTTGTTCAAAGATCCTGTTTGCTTCGAGCCTTCGAGGTGCCGGGTGGGGAAGTGATTGGGTGAACTGATCCAGATGAAATAGATCTAATTATCATGATCTATCTAAACAGCCTGTCCAAATTGAAACAATTCCTGTTTATTACTAGTATGTGGATGAAAGATGATGTAAGTGGTTCAGAACCATGGTTTGTTCACAATAAGATCACCTACGTATGGGATATTCCCAGCTATAGGTTATCATCCAGTTGCTGTACATTGCTGTACATCTGACTTGAATGTAGATAGGCATAAATACAAGAATCGATATGTAGAATCAAATCTGCCCCTGCATGAGAAGTGTATGAAAGTATGTGCGATGTATGTCTAAAGGTCCTGGATATCATGTTGTGCCCTAATATATACACATGCACCTTTGGGTTCACGCTCAGTGGTCTAGGGGCTTTTAGTTAGTGGTTGGACTAGCTTTGAAACATGTGTTTGAATCCAAGCTTTCACCAGTCACATATCCGCTCCTTAAAAATACTTGATGTTCTTTGGCCGCAACACATCTGTTGACTTTTACCAACAGCGAAAAGCTGTTCTCTCTTAATGGCACTGATACTTGTTGAGTTTCGGGTCCGGAGGGATCCATCCTGTGGATCACTGTGGAGCTCGTGATGGAGGATCACGACCTTTGTTTGTTGGGTACTGTATATATATGCTTGCTTATGTTACACTGGTATGAGTCAAAAGTGGGTAACACATGAAAAATCGAATGATGCTGTTTTTGGTACATCCTCTTAGTTTTGGAATGGATCCCCTTAAATTTGTTTGTTGCAGTCACATGATTGTCGTAAGTTTCAAAAATACAGTACTCCAAAATCCCATGGCCAATCATAATTTTCCTCATTGATATAGCCATAGCCCTGATTTTTTGGGTATACCCTCTGGTAATTTAACATAGCTATTATTGAAAAGGACCATAGACATAGTGGATTTACCCATTAAAAATGGTGATTTTCCATAGCTATGTTAGTTCACCAGAGGGTATACATCATTTTCACAGGTCGCACTGGTCGACATTGCCATGGCCGCGACGACCCTGACCACTCCATTGACCGATGAAGACGGAGGTGTTTTCAATCAGGAAACGCCAGGTGGTGGAGATGTGTTGTTTATTCTTCCCAGGGACCATTTGGGGTGGGTTCCTAATGTTTCCATTTCGGATGATGATTAGTGATGATTTTTTTGGGAAGGGGTTTGAAGCAACAAATCACTGTTGATTGGGTTTACAATGCTTATATACAGTAAGATCAACTCAAAGATTCAATCCAACATGAGGATATCACCAAGAAGTAGTGCTACAAGAAGCCTCCTGCCTTTCAGCTTTTGCTGGTGCTAGAAGTTTGTTCTCGGCTGTGCACCTTTCAGGTGCTCCCCAGCTACCCTCTTTGAAGCAAGCGAACGATGAGATTCGCCGCAACTTCGTTCGAAAGGTGTGCCTCGGCGAGAGGTGCTGTTGGGGATGGTTTGGTGCTTTAAAAAAAGGGTGACCTTGAGCTGGAGAATTGGTGATGAATCAAATATGTACATATTTGTTTCATAATTGGTAATTGATATGTAATTATTGGCAATTGAGCTCAAATAGATAATGAAAAAATTGGTAATTGAGCTCAAATAGGACAAATCGGCTTTATTTTTCATGTATAGTGATATGTAATGAAGTGAACTGAAACGAGGTGAACCAACCTTGATGGTGACGTGATTCTACCTCTGGCTAGTACTGTAGCCCTTGAAAGTCGTCAATCACAACATGCCCATATATATATATATTCATATACTGTATGGGGGTCGTTTGACCACAATTTGGCCATAAGGGTGCACAGATAGGTGCACAGCTGGGGTGCTACACATGATAAAATCACTCGGAGTCGGGAGAAAGACCTACAAAAGCCACAAAAAGATGGGAGATCCTTCTACTGAATTCTATTGTATTTTCCAAGTGTTGCGGGCTTCACGGCTAAAACATTGCTTGAAATAACGATGAAAAACATGTTGCCAAGTTGTGAGTGCAGCGGCCTGCAAACACCTGAAAAATATGATATGTCTGGCTGACCCCGCGGGTTTGGAAGAAGATGTTCCCATAGAAACTGGCTACATGCTAGGTGTCAGATGGCTCAAAATGATCCCCCAAAGAGAATTTATGGTTCACTACTGTTCACTATAGTACTAACGAAAGGTCCTTTTTTTTTGAGCCAGAACTGTTTGAACTCCATGTTCCCGTATGGTTCCGTATGCGCATGATAAACCTAGGAGATAGCTGGAGTTTTTTCGGCAGCGATTTCACCACCCAAACTACTCGGCTGCGGCTCTGTCTTATTATGTCTTCATTTAAATGGTACCCGAACATTTTGATGGTTGATCTTCATGTTCCCTATATTTGTCATATTTTTAAATATGGCCATACATTTACATTGGGGCTATGCAGCGTTCTGCGTCTTATCCTGACGGCTCGTCTTTGCCATGTCCAAGCGTAGCTGCTGGGTTGTGATCATGAGCCCCGCTGATGATGGCTGCGGGTGTCATTAAGCTTGGGATTGCAGCAGAGATGATTTGAATAGTTGCAAAAAGAAATCAAAAATTACTGTATGATCTGCCATTGCATGAGACACAATTAATGATTAATGTTTAACACTGCATCTCCATTGAGGCAAGTGCAATGGCATGCAACGACATACATATGTCATATGCATGTATAAGTATAATTGTATATATAATTTGTTTAGACTTAGATGATAGATCTACAACCCATCCGAAATCAGCATTGTATTCTCCTTTACATACTGATGCATATACGTATCATTACACATCACCCATACTACAGTATACTATAAAATACATGAGTATATTATATACATGAGATATCCAATGATTGTGTTCCAATCAATTTGTTTTGCATATCATCTGAAAACACTATCCTATCATTCCTATCCATTGAGTATTGCTGTTCTCAGCTTGGGTCGGCTCGCCATGTGCCACGCGGAACGATTGGCGCGCCATGGACACCATGGACCTGACGCAACGGGAGGAACAGGTCGTCACTGCGGACGACACAGCGCCTGGGATGTGACGATGGCGAGACGAAACGGGTGAAACGGGTGAGACGCCTGGGTTGCTTGCGGATGCCTCCGGTAATTTAAGAGTTTGCTATTTAGAATTTCACGTTTATAGTTGACTTGCCTATTAAAGATTGTGATTTTCCATAGCTATGTTAGTTTACCAGAGGCTATCATCTTAAAAAAACATGGGGAATGGGGAAGATCATTAGTGCCATGAAATGGCTAAAACATATTGACAGATCTGTGAAAAAGGGCCAATGGATGGCTATGTTGATGAGGGATTGAATGGTTGAACCCACGACCATGATCGACCATGTGGATAGAGTGGAATTTGACAGGGTGTAGCTAATATCTCGTTGTTGATACATGGCGATTGGGCAGAGGACCATCTCCAATCTTGACACGCAGCCTGGGGCAATCTTGGATGGATAGTTCCTTAACAAGATGTCACTGTCCATTGGCCATAGATTCAACAGCTGAAATGAGGAGACTTCACGAATCCCTAAGATCAGGGGATTTGAACAGCAAACATGGGCGTGATGGAATGTATCCAATCTAGCTTTCAAGATAGCGAAAAAGTATGATACACTGGAGGTTACCCTCTGGTAAACTAACATAGCTATGGAAAATCACTTTTTTTTAAAGATAATTCAATTGTAAAATGCTATTTAGAGTGCCATTTTCAATAGCAAACTGTTCAATTGCCAAAGGGTAAATACCCATTTACTACTATTATTTACCACAAATCACCCAGGAGCTAGATGGCCCGGCAGCGAGGTCAGCAGTTTAGGTTTAGTCTTCGTGAATTTGCCACCGCTGCCACCTCCTCCGATGATTGTGAAGCACGTGCATTCCGGCACATGGGCAGAAACTGCGGGGCTACTTGGTGTTGAAAAACCTCCGGGAGTTGTATAGTGACTAATGCTGTCACCATGTATAGCATGAAAGATACGGAGGTTTCCTAAAATGGGGTTACCCCTAAACCATCCATGTTTTGGTGAATTTTGAGTTATAAACCATCCAGCTATTGGGGTAACCCCATGACTATGGCCACCTCCATATCCAAACCCAGAAATAGCATAGTATCAGTATCAGTATCAGTATCACTACCAGTACCAGTATCAGTATCAGTATCAGTATCAGTATCAGTAGAGAGGAACGGATGCAGCATAGAAGTGATCAATGGGTTGTGCGACTATACCCTACAAACTGAGAGAAGATCCCGGTATTGCATAGAGAGTTTTGCATGTTCATTCTCACCAATCGGAAAAACAAAACAAACTCCAGCTTGAGGTCCTAACAACCCCAAACAGATTCCATTATGTCAAATGAAAGGCAACAAAAACAAGTTCCAAAGCGCGAATGGTTCCGAAGCTTTGTTAATTACAAAAACAAAGGGCGGGATGAACATCCATTGATCAGCTATTGTGGTTTGTCTAAAAGACAGAGTACCCCAACATCCCCATGGTTTCGTCATCATTTCCTCATTCTGATCGCACCCAAGGATTGGCCCCGGCTGCGAAGTACTGGAGCCTTGACCTTGATACCCTCTGGCTAATAGGTAAATAAACATAAATAAACTACCAACGGGCCATTTTCAATAGCCATTTAGTTATGTTGATTTTTGGAATGGGGCTATCATTCCGTAAATGGGTGACTGGCTTATAACCAATAGCCGGAATTGGTCAGAACTGTATTCGGTTGGTATAGAGTTGGTGAATCGATGTTTCGGTATGTAGGTTCAACTGGCAGCGTATCCCGAAGGGGCGATAAGTTGGGAGAATTGAAGTGTATGAAACCGTCAGCCAGTTCACTCTACACCAGACCTTTGCAGAAGATGCTGATCAAAGGGGTACCAATGTCTACCATATAGTATTGTAAAATAATTATATGATAATAATATTATATAGTAATTATATGTAATTATTATTATTATATATATATAGATTATAGTATTATAGTAAGTACTGTTTATGTGGGTTAGACCGTTGCAACTGCTGACCTTGCTGCATTTGTGTTGTACGCATTCATGGGCCATCCTGGGCCATCATGGACCTGTCAGAAGTGGCCACGTTGGCACCGGCACCTAGGAACTCGGCGGTTTAAAGGTTGGAAACATGACACGGGAGGAGCCAACACGAGGGATCTGCGGGGTAGTCTCAGAGCTCCCCAAGTGTTTGTTGTTGTGATGGAATGCAACAATTGAGGCTTTTCCCCTGTTGAACTGGTAAATCCAATATGATTACCATTGGCCTTGTGACTCCACTCCTGTGCCCGTGCAAAGCATTTTAGCCCAAATTGTTGTTTTAACCCCCAATATACATATATATATATATGTATAGTTATATAATTAATATTATATAGTAATATATTATATAGTAATATGTTATATATAATATAATATAATATGTAATATATATATATATAGATATAGATATTATGTATAATATACATAGTAGAAAATATAATGTATATTATATTATATTATATGATATTATATTATATTATATTATGTTATTTAATATAATATTATATTATATGATGTATACATAATATATGTATAATATACTATATAATATATAATTTATAATATATGATATATGATAATGCCAACACCGGATTAATAACCCCCCCCCAGAAGGTAGGGAGGTACCTTCTGACTGGTTTTCTTGATCGTCCCTTAATAATAAGCAACTCTGAACCGTAAAACTTTGGATATGGCTTACGTCAATTAGATCTTAATAGAATTCCATTGGATTTGTTAAAAATTCATGGATCAGAAAGGTGGTTGATTAATCAGGGGCAAACCCTGGTTATTATTAATGGGGGACATGGGCTCATGGGGGGTACCTTTGGGAGCTATCCAAACTGATGATTTTTATAAAGATTTTAATTAGAAATCGATCATTTAGTGAATAGTTGTTTTTTGAAATTTTCAATGATCAACTTAAACCTGAAGTATAACAATGATGATTAAAAAAAAGGTAAAAAAACAATTGGAAGTAAATAGAATTGGAAATAAAAAATGTTGGATACAAAAATGGATTTCCGAAGTGGTTGTTGATTAATCGGGGGTAGGCCAAAAAAATTATTAATCTGGGGGGACCACCTGGTTTTAAATTACATTTTTTTTTTGGGCAGTTTCTGTTGATTAATCGGGAGGGCATTATTAATCCTCACTTGACATTATATTTATTAAACAATATAATATTTAATATGGTACAATATAATATAATATTATATGATATAATATTATGTTATATACATATATACCACAATGGATCATAATGATATATCATCCTAGTGACCGACTATTTCAGGGGTCATGTTACAGCATCCCAAAAATGGTGGCCCAACAATGCCCAAAAATTGACGCAGCCCAACAAGGGATTTGTTTTATTGGGTACCCCCTGGTAAATAAACAGTTGGACCCTGAAAATCACCAATTTATAGTGGAAACTAGTCTTCCAACCCCTATCTGGCAGGGTCTATGTTAATTTACTGGAGGGTATACCTCGTTATAGATTATGCGTCACATGGTTCCACACGGTTCCCAGCATCTACCTTGAACATGGCACTATTGTACGGACATGTAGCATGCAGCATATGCATTTTGTGGATGAGAAGAGGAACACAATGGAAATCATGTTGGGATTGTCCATAAAGAGGGTACCCCCAAATAGTGCTTCTCATTATATATTTATATAAGATCCCCGTTTTATTCCCATTAAACATCATGACATATTGGGACACCGATTTTGAAACCACCCCAAGTGGTTGGTTAAATCCCAGTGGATGCAAAGCAAACCACGTGTCCGTCTTTGAGCAACCCACATCCTTGGTGATATATCCCGCTTTATCCCATTAATATGGTAAACCATGGTAAGTCCAAGACAATCAACTTACCATTTGGGGATGGTTAAAGAAACAAACGCATTGGTGGTCACGCTGGGGATGGCTGGCATTGGGTGATTCTCTTACATTGTAAGTGCATTTCACAATTGTTGGATATCACGAAAAATGATCCACAAAATGTCGTATGGTATCCTTAAGTGCAGGAGTTTCAAAAAGTCATCAAGAGCAGACCTTTGCGAATTCGAGTGCAGCCGCCCAATTGCACTGCATGGAAACAGGCGTGGCGTGGCGGGTCATTGGGTTGGTTGATTTACGGACTGGGATCTGGGATCCTGCCTGGTAAACTCACCGGACTAGCCGACTAGCCATGGTATTAGCATCATCATCATCCGTGGTTGAATCGATATGGTTATTGTACCGTCCGTGCAGATAGGTTCAGGATCTGCCGGGCAAGAAGCCAAACAGAACATCACATCTCAGATGATGCTCAGTACGGTGAATCAGATGACTTGATTTCAGGTTGGTGAAATATTGTTTTTCAAGACAGAAAATGAAGACATACCTATTTGTGTACGGTCTTTTAGTTTTCTAGAAAAATCATGACAGACCTATTTTCCCCGGTGAATGAGTGTTTTCAGGATGTATCATTTTCAGACATAATACTGGTGGTAACCATCAAGCCGTTCGATGGGCCACTTTTGGGCCACTTTTGGACCACAGGGAAACTTCTGCAATAGCTGAATCATGATCATCATGGTTGTTTGGTCCAGAACGAATATATATATATATAATAATAATAATAATAATGATAATAGTAATATTATATACACCTCTTGAAATTGATCGTGTGTTTTCATCAGTGCTGAAAGGCCTACCCATCAGGTGGTTCCAAGTGTTATGCACACACTTGTCGACTCGATCACTGCAATTCAGCAAAGCCAATTTGAAAAGGTTTCATTGATTGTATCTCTGCCTATTTTGCAGTGCCCTTCAACTTTGGCAGGGTTCACGGGTAAACCCATGGTGTCAGGTGGCGCATTTCCAGCGCGAAGTAGTTCGGCTGCAGTTGAAGAAGGTTTTGCTCCAGAAATCTCTTCGCGATGAGCATGACAAGGCAGCTCCGGAACATGTTTTGCTGTTCCAGCAAGAAAGTAGCCATGGGAATAGTTAGATAGTTGTGTGGAGTTCCTGAGCCGTATAATATATGATAATTAATAAATCTGAAAATCAATGAAATATACATATAATCTGATTTAATATATGCTAGGTCCCTAGGTCTCCTGACAGCACGTTCAGCCAGTTGTGTTCACCACTGATCGCAGGTCAAGGCCGAGTTAGGCCTCGATGTGCAAGCGGAAGAGGAGCGAAGAACGAAGAACAAGGAAAGCAAAGCGGTTCCTCAGCGATGTCCGAAGCGAAGCGTAGTAACGGGCTTCGAGTCGCGTAGGTATGGGTGGTATGGGTTTTTGGCCCCACAAAAAAGCCCCATTTAAGATATGAGAAGATCAGATTTTGGACCACAGATTGAAATGTAGATTTGTTTCGTATTAAGTTAAGCATCTAATTATTAGGGAACCCAATTTTGACCCATATCCAGATTGATGTAGATGGCTATTTCACCAACCTTGTATTTTTTACGAAGCCTCCCACCAGTTTATATTAAGCGTCGTACTCTGTTACAGTGTTAGAGTCACCCCCAAATGAATACCGCCGAGGAAATTGCTCGGGAAAGGCAACGAGCAGAAGATCAGAAGCAACAGCTATTGAATCAAGAAGCAGCCGCTTGTCAATGCCTAAAGGGCCCAAAGTGGCTTTCGTTTGACCTGTTTCTGATCAATGTTTTGGGGGATCAAGGTTGATCGAAGCCTGTAGGATGATGCCGGTTGGATTTTCGACATGTGACAAGGAAATCTGAAATCATCAGTTTTTTCCACAAGCACGGTAGATAGTAGGAACCCTCAGATGTTGCTGACCAATCCCTAGCTGCCCTAGCTTACAGAGTAAGTTTCTACGCAAGAACCATTTTGAGCGCGGAGCCAGGAAATCCAAAAACAGAAGCAGCAGTGTGAAGCGTTTGACCGAGAAACACAAAATCGAAGAAGGAAGTTGGAAACAGAGAAAGTGCAGCTCGGCAGACAGTTTTCAATGTAATTCAAGCTTGTTTTTGATCTTTTTGGGGAATGGGTCAGAATTCAAGGTCGGTGTACCGGGTTCATGCGGCTTGTGGGTTGCCTAACGCGCTGTTGGTTGCGGTCAATTTCAATATCGCAGATGATCTCGGAGCCTGAGACGTACATAATTTGATAGTGATGTAATGGTATGTTATACATATAGACGGATCTGGGTAAATTATAACGACCTCACTGTTCTCCTTCACTGGAATCATGGTTAGTAAGGGAAATCATCCCCAAATGACCTTAATTCTGGTTAGTGAAATATTATAATCTACCCAGACGGATGAAAGTATGGCACAGGTGACAATCAGATTCCATAGCACGGATCATTGGCTTCGTCCAAAAAAATCGACGATGCCCATCAAATCCTTTGTACACAGGAGTTTCCATCACCATGTTCCCATATGCGTTTGGTAACCTTGGTATCTGAAAATATGGTGCTAGTCATGTCAAAAACCTGTGAACCTATTGCCATAAGTTTGAGATTACATACCTCAATTGCAGACAAATCGACTTGTGTTTCGATAGAATGATGTATGTGTGTTTCAATGTTTCTTTTCTCATCGTTTTTCCCATACAGAAGACAAATAAAGTATATTGTCCAAAGTGTTTTTTCCCAGATAGAAGATTCAAGACATACATGTGTTCCATAGAATGCCATAGAACATTATGTTCCCATCGATGTTCCACGTGTTTCCCATATGTTTTTGTCCGTAGAGAATCATGTTCCCTGGAATTTGTCCGTAGGTTTTTCCAGTAAGCCCCTGGAACATCTCAACGAACTACCCTGGAAACAGTCCTTTCGGCATCTTTTTCGAGTTTCCATGGATTTTTCATATGTTCGAGTGGGCTTTTCCCGTTGGATTTTCCACCATCTTCGGCACCGGTGCGACACCGGTGCCATGCCAAGGCAACTGGAGAAGCAGCAGGCGGAGTTGGAGAAGGCGCGGAGCGACTTCCAAGAACTGCGGAAGAGCAGCAGAGAGGCCTTGGAGAAGGCGACGGGGTCCATAAATGGGGGGGTACCCAATGGCTGGATGGTTAAGGGAAAATCCTATTAAAATGTGTAATATCATTATCATTAATTATACCTGTATAGTATTGTTACATGAGAAGATTGTCATTATATAGTCATATAGTAGTGAGTATTATGAGAAACATGATACATATATGTATAATAACACTGTTATTAAGATAGTGGATAACTATGTATGTCATAGTTGATGATGATACACCAATGATATACAGATATGTTATTTGTCATTGATATATATATAATCACATACATATATATATACACACCTGTATGTATAAGGTATACAATAAGCCACGAAAGAGATTTCCCAGTTACATCTCATAAATTTTGTGGATATATATATATATATACATATCTATATGTATGTTGTTGGTTAATCCCCCATGAGTTCCCCAAGAATTGAGACATTTGACATACCCTGTGTTGATTCGTGCCGCAAGGAGTCGATTCATACCTTCTTGGGATGATTTCTGGAGCTCATATGTTGGGGATGGGTGGTAAAACCAACAACCAACTATATGTGTTATAGTTACATACTGCATGTATCATAATAATATATGTATGTAATGTAATGCAATGTAATGCAATGTAATGCAATGCAATGTAATGCAATGTAATGCAATGTAATGCAATGTAATGCAATGTAATGCAATGTAATGCAATGTAATGCAATGCAATGCATGTATGTATGCATGTAATGTATGTATGTATTGTGTATTAATGTAATGCAATGCAATGCAATGTAGTGTCATGCAATGCATTGCATTGCAATCTAATGCAATGTAATGTAATGTATGTACAGATACTAGTTAATATTTGGAACTAAAAATATACTTTTATATAACTATAATGATAACTATAGATTATTCATAGTAATTATTTTTAAAGATACGTACATCATCCCACCATCCTTTGATCATACGCCTGTTCTGAGTATATCTTCATAGTTACTCTGTTAATATTATGGCTATATAGTTTTGACGGTCAATCAATCTATAGAAACTTTAAATGGTGATTGATGTGTTTTTTCTTGTGTATCTTCATGGTGATGTATGTTTTGCACCTTTTTAATTATTCAATATTATTCACTACCCTCTGGTCAACTAACATAACTATGGAAAATCCACCCATTTTTCATGGCTAAATCAACTATTTCTATGGTCATTTTCAAGTTCGCAAACTGTTAGTTTACCAGAGGGTAATTAACATGTTTCATATAGGGAAATGATCAACCATTTTCTGTAGCTATAGTTAAATTACCAGAGAGTTTACCAGAGGGTATGCATACTCATACTCATACTAAGCATGTCTAAAAGAATATTCTCTAAGCTTGGCCATGGAGATGGGGATGCCAGGGATGCCCACTGGCTAGACAGTAGAGTCTGTTGATTTCTGTGCCATGTTGGAATGTGTCTAAGGCATATATATATATTATCCATAATATAAATGTATTATACATATATTTTATAGAATAATATTTACATACATATACCCATAATATAACTGTATTATACATTTCTTAGAATATATATATATATATATATTATGTATGTATATATATATATACACTAAGAAACCATGATTGACCCTATTTCAACATTCCATGGAGGGTATTTCAGATTGGTGCTGGTGGCTTGGGATATATGGATGGTTTCATTTCTCGGGAGATCCACGGATTGATTTTTTCCGCTTAGGTTTAGCTGTTCAGACAACGACATAACCTCAGAATCTCTCATTTTTGTCCACTTTTTATTTTGGAAAGTAGTTCCAGCCATCTATGTGGATGGAAAGTATTTTATACTTTCCATACATATCATAAATTCTGTTTGTTCACGGCGATGACCATGTCCCAAGTGTCGGTCAGTTGTCAGTGTTTTCCAGGGCCAAGGTCACCTTCATCAAAACAGGTTGGTCCCTGACCCTTCGGTGCTCAAACATGGCATAGCCGGGAAGATCCCTGAACCAAACGAAGGTTTACAGCTGTGATTGTTCTTCGAATTGTTGCTGGTGGATTTTCCCGCACGCCATGTTTGATTACCGGATGGTGTTTTGGGAGGATCCCAAACTATCACGGGTGTGTGTGTGTATGTGTGTGCGTGTGTGGTGTTTTCTTTCGTTCGCCAACAAGTCAGGAGAAACAGGAGCTGGTAGCGGAAACTTGGTGCAAAGAGGGGCCTTCTGTTTTCAACCGGATGCCATTTCAGTGTTCACCAGTTTGAGAGGGTCGGTATTTCAGGCTGTATTTTGAAGGTCAGGTCACATCAATCAAAACACTGCAGGAGCAGCTTCCATCAAGACCATGTTGGGTCCAATTTTGACAAAAAATGAGACGTTGGGAAGCACAACTGGCTGAGAAGATGACGCCACAAAATGGCCCCAAAAATTGACTAGATCATCTAGATCCCATATCAAACCCAGGGGTTCTAGGTCCTAAAGGTTTTAAATTGGGTTGAAGGGTTTACATGCGTAAGAAACAGCAAGTTGTAACCGTTTTCCATGCTGAAAAAGCGTGGGCACACATGTGTCGTGAGGGTCAGCGACAAACTGGTGGATTTACATGTTTTTTGTTGCTGTGAACAACTGGGGCATATGATGAGAAACAAAACCCCCCCACATGGGGATGGGTGCAATGACTTATCCAAAATCCAACTGAACATCCATGACATTCATGGTGCGATAGTGTGCGCCTGGCGAAGAACTAGCTGCTGGCAACAGGACGTAAATAATTCCTCCATTCATGTTGAAAAGCAGAAATTGACTCATTTTCGTCCAAGATGGTCTTGAACGCACCCCCAAGCAGGAGGAAAATTCCTTCAACGATGTTTGAAACATGTTCAATGATGCGGATATGGTGGAAATGTACCATGATTTAACCAACAAATATTGTAAAATTGTGTTTCAATGGGGATATAATTAGATATAATATTTCCGTGTTACCTGGTTTTTTTTTTACTAGAACGACCTCAATGCTAGGTCACTTGAATGATAGATTTATGGGGAATCATTCCCACGTGGCCGAACTTGAATAGTCCCATTCCAATATTGTTGGGTTGCGAAGTACTGCGAAGCACTGGGCTGTTATTAAACATTCCGATCCAAATCCTATTCTGATATTCCATTGGTTGCGTTTTAGCTTTTATATTTAAATAATTATATATATATATAATGTATATATATATACACATTATATATATTATATATATATGTATATTTAAAATCTGCCATGATATTCCCATGATGCACCTCCGATTCCCCAACAAAAACTTCCAGGAGCGACGCCTCTTGGAGGCTCAGAAGGACCAGGCCTCGCTGGCGGCGGAGGACAACGAGGCGTTCGCAGCGGCCCAAGAGGGGCTGCAGCGGCAACGGCAGGAGCAGCTCGGAACGATGGTTTCTATGGGAAAATCATCTACCCCATAGGATCCATGTATGGTATATATGCTAACATTGGGGTTATATTGATGGTAATTAAATGTTGCCATATATGGCATACATGGATCCTATGGGTACAAATGGTGGGTGTTCCGTGGGTTTTCCACATTTCTGTTAGTTTATACAGAAGGGGAGTAAAAGGATGTAAAAGGTAACTATCCCCAGATGGCCTGAAGTCTGGTTCAGAAATTATTTGAAATTACCGAGAAGAACTGATTTTGGATCGAAGTGGGGATTGATCGAGGATTAAGCAAGTGGAAATGGGATGTAATGCGATTTAATGGGGAGTTTGAATTTGGCATCTGGAATTGTGTTTGGGTACCCTCTGGTAAGTAAAAGTTTACTATTGTGTATAGATGGCACGTTTAGTTCGATGATTTTCCATAGGGAGCTGTTGAATTACGGGAGGGTTTAGACAATCATACATATCACATATATAATTTATAGATACTTGAAATATGAAGATATTACCCTTTGGTAAACTAACATAGCTATGGAAAATCACCATTTTCAATGGGAAAACAACTATAGATAAAAAAAAAAAAAAAAAAAATTTTTT
>Ga0126342_10002586_pt1 | contig 28540 bp, 23 predicted proteins | sample Cyp1metagenome_FD_92528 | JGI IMG/M metagenome (GOLD analysis project Ga0126342, IMG submission 92528) | Coral microbial communities from Lord Howe Island, Old Settlement Bay, Australia - Cyphastrea 1 metagenome | ecosystem: Host-associated > Invertebrates > Cnidaria > Coral ... | reverse complement strand
TGAAACCACATCAATTGAATGAGTGCCGGAATGATTGCGGTGACAAGCAGGAAAGCCTTTTAGGCATGACTTAGGCGTGACTTTTGGAAACAGCGGTGACAATGGGGGAAGCCCCGTAGGCATCATGACTTAGGCGTGACTTTCTCTTTTGCCTGTATGTTTGTTTACCAGAGGGTATACTCCATTAACCCATTATTTATCCCCTATGAACCCTATCCCATTGTCAATGGTTAATTACCCCATTATTATCCCATTATTATCAGAGGGTATATCAAGAATTTTTTAGACACACCCAGATATCACGTTGTGTTCGTGAAACCAGAAAATAGCTCCATAAGAGGCTGAGTTCCAAAAACTCCACCCCCAGGAAAGCACCACTTCTATTGTATACCCTCTGGTTATGTCAAAATAGCTATTGAAAATGGCCATAGAAATAGTGGATTTACCCATTGAACATTGTGATTTTCCATAGTTATGTGGCTGTTTACCAAGGAGGGTATGTATTATACTACACTTACAACTTCCGTTTCCAGTATGTTTGCCTTGGCAAAACCACCACTAAAAAGCCATCTATAGCCTAGAACGCTGCTACTGTATCAGCTATCCCGGCGAATTTCGCCAAAGGGCTGATGAAATGGGATATGATACACCCAGGGGGCCCAGCAAGGTTTATAAACCCATCTACCCAACCTGGTTATGACTAACAGGGCTAGCCATGGTTATTACGATGGCCCATTGAAATAGAGGTTGACCTATGAAAAATGGTGGATCTTTCCATGGCTATGTTAGTCATAACCAGATGGTATAACCTCCATTTTCCTATGGTTTTCCTATGGTTTTCCCAGCTATAAACCTCCATTTTCCATGTTAGTCATAACCACTTCCACACGTAAAGCTCGCAGAAGAAAAACACGGGGAGCACCCCCAGCACGAAATTCACGGGTGATTCACCGAAGCCGCAACCATTTCCAGCCAGGGCTTCAATGGTGAAACAACTGACACTGATATGATCCACTGGTCCATATAAATTATGGGGGCCAGTTGTGCAGGTTATTCTGGGATATTCTGGGTACATGATAACTGCTTCAAAATAATTACCGGTATGAGAGCTAGTGAAACACCCGGTAGCCATATCATTTGTTTTCGGGAAGTCCCTGTTCTTGATGAGACCTGTGGGGAGGGAAGCCGTAATTTCAATTTGGTGAGGCTGACGATCCATACCCTTTCAAAGCTGGACTATCCATACCCATTCAAGGCTAGATTGGAGGGGTAAGACAGCCATAGTTTCTCCCATTTCATCACTTTTTTTAGCTCAATGGATTTGGATTCAAACGGATCAGTGGTGGCTTTGTACCCGCCGGTGAGGTTCACAGGTAGAACATAAGGGCCGGTTAGGTTCACAGGTAGAACATAAGGAGCTACTATATTCGACAATTCTAATTAAATACTCAAAGCAAAGCTCTGGAGCATTTGCTTGGGACATGTGAGGATACCAGTCAAACCAGATACCAGTGCCGCCCAATCCAGAACGGCAACTGAACAACCCGGCACATCTTTGGAATAACAAGGTGGATTGTCCCACCCGTAGCTTAGAACTGTGTTTGGGAGCAAGCTCCGAATTGGAATCCTTCCCAATAAAGATAGGCCCATGAATCTCAAGACCATCAATGATCATTGCGCCTTCTATTCGTTTGGACATGTCTTGATTCTGCTACTTAAAATCCCTTCTGCCAAGCACGCTAAAATGGTGATCAGTACTTTCCAGCAGCGAGCATCCTTTCCGAGTTGCTGCAAGCTTGAATGTTGAAAGGAAAGGCCAAGATTTAGTTGCAAGTCAGGGTCGGGGGACCTGCTGTCATTGCCAGAAAAGCTTCGTCCATGGCGCATGGCCGTGAAAAGCAGGGGAACGCGCGGGATGTCTTCAAAGAACGCTGGGTTCGCCGCGCGGCTTTAAGGCAGAAAAAACAGTAAACATTGGAGAGAGATTTGGTTTTTGGGATCTTATGCCTGGCACTTCCTGGACAAGCCCCTCCAAGACTTCGGGCCAAAAGGCTGATTACATGTCTTGTGTTTTCCAAATCCAGGACGCCTCCATTCGCCCATTCAAAGTGGCAAGCGTCCAAGAAGCGCACAAAGGCCAGAGGCCGTATGATTATGAACCAAGTTGAAACCAAGGCCCAGCATAAACCTTATACAAGTAAGATGCTTCAAAATTTGGTACCGGCACCGGAAAGCAATTGAAATTGGGTTTCGTGCCCCAAATTTTTTACTTGAGGACCCTTGAGTCACTGTTTTTCGGTGGGGTCCGAAATCATTAACACCATGATGTTTTGGGTTGGGACATGTTGCGACCAGGTTCCCAAAAAATGCCAGATTGAATTTGCTGGATGCCCTTGCATCTAGACGATAAAGCCACGGCTGCCTCATGCCGCCGCATATTTCGCAGAAATTGCAATTTTATCAAGGAAGGCGGGGCACCCAAGATAGCCACACACATAAATCCAAAAACCAACCCCCACATAAGTAGATTGCGATGAAAAGATTGATGACTTGCATATTTGATTGCTTATTTCCTGCACCCACAAAAACAAGAATTCCTCAACATCTCTTCGCTGGTCAACATTGTTAACATCCATTGTTTTCCTTCTCTCTTGGTTGCTTCACATCCAAAATGCAGCCCTTCACGGGTGGCCAAAACAAACCTTAGATCATTTTAGACCTCCATTTGCTGTTGTTTAATGTGGTCTATTGGTGGTCAACATCGCAAAACTTACTGGTGCTAAACGTAGGGAATGAGGGAATGATCCATAATCACTAGTAGTAATCATCCCATTCCCCCCTATCCATTCCCTACGTTTAGCACGTTCGAGGCGCAGTGCTATGGCTGTGCTGCTTTGACCTTTTACCCTGGGTACCCTGGGCTCCTCGCATCGTTGGGGCGCTTGGGGAGACACCATGGCGGCACAAGGAGTTATATGACCTCTGGTTATGACTAACATAGCCATGGTATAGATGGCCCATTTATAGTAGAAATAGATGGTTTATGATTCATGATGGTTTACCTATTCAATATGGTGGATCTTTCCAGTTCGCTACGTTAAATAACCAGGGGGTATATGATTTGTGGTTAGTAAGCAGGCTATAATCCCCCCAAAATTCGGACGTACTGGTATGTATTGACCATTCCCCGGCAGGAGTAACGAAATGTGGCAACATCTATGCCGGACACGCACGCAAGCAAGACTATGATGAAACATTATTTTGCATCGCAGAGATGGGAAAAACATACCTTCATCATCATTTATCAGCGGATCATCACAACTGGGCGCAACACATCTTGGCAACTTTTCTAAGTTAATTATCCAGATCTATGTGATTGCGTTTCTCCACGTTGTTTTGTGCAATGCATTCCCATGATTCCCATGTCTTGCCGATTCTTCAGGCCCAGGTCAAACCCATCTGGTTTTCCCATCATTGTTCAAGCAACCAAGTATTAGATAATGGCTGGATAAAGGGCTGTCAACCAACCAAGTATTAGATAATGTGTTTGCACCCTTTAAAACCTTGTTAAGAAACCACAATTTCAGCAAATTCATTCCATTAAGATACATGTCCACACATTTTGAGTCATGCGCGGTGTACCAAATATTAGATAACCATGCAGCATCAATTTTTAGCCATAACTTACACCTTAGTTGTTAATCGCCTATTTAATAGTTGATTGAACACACTAATTAGTAAATAGTTTGTTTATTAATATCTCATCAGCCCACTAGTCAGAACCACTACATAGCCCAATTGCCTTCCCGTAATCAAGCATGGCTTGCTGGAAAATCCCATGATTTTCCCAGCTGGAAGCTCCATAAATCTTCGTCTTCCCGGAGGCGACATCCATATCCCATGATCCCAATATAAGGGGGTTTCAATAAATGGGGATAAAGCTGGATGGTTTATTTCATGGAAAATCCATTCTGAACAAATGGATGATTTTTATATATTTTTATGGGGTATCTGCAGTATCTCTATTTTCGGAAACCTCCATATAACCTCTGGTAATGACTAACAAAAAGTTATTGAAAATGGCAATAGAAATAGTGGATTTACCCATTAAAAATGGTGGATTTTTCCATAATTATGTGGCTGTTTACCAGATGGTAACCAGATAAAACCACATAAAAACTCCATAAATGGTATAACCAGATAAAACCACATAAACCCAGATGAATAGGTTCAAACCTCCATAGAACCAGATAGAACCACATAAAAACTACGGTTTTACCGGGCAATGTCGATGAGTTCGTTGGACCTTAGGCGGACCTCGGCCCTTTTGAGGTCCGTGAAGAGCTCGTGGTGCGCAGAATTTCGGCTCTGGCGCGGGTGCCTGGGGTGCCTGGTGGCTCCTGCCTCGGCGGAAGGTGTAATTTGAAGCACATTTTGGTTCCATGAAACTATTCCACTATTAATTATATATTATCCAATTAGAATCCTTTTCTTAAACACAAAAAATATCTTATGATTTCCGAGATTTCTAGAACATATGATTTATACTTATTTGCTCGTGCTATTCCCATTATATAGTATCAAACGTTTCATCCCCAGCAGTAGATATCATTATTTGATACTAATGGGAATAGTCTCTGGGAATAGTAACAACAAATAAATATACCCTTTAGTAAATTAACATAGACCCTGGCAGATGAAGATCAGTTTCAACTAAACAATGACTATTTCAGGGTCTATGTTAATTTACCAGAGGGTAACTGGTTGGTGGTTTCAAACATTTTTTATTTTCCATAATATATGGGATAATCCTTCCCATTGACTTCATATTTTTCAGAGGGGTAGGTCAACCACCAACCACATTTATAGATGATTTTCCCAGCTAGAAACCTCCATTTATGGTAGGGATTTCCATGCTATGTTAAATAACCAGATGGTAATGGGAATCGTATATATTATGAAACCATACCTCCCACCATGAAACCTTCCCCAAGGCGGCCTTCCGCGAGTGGTTGCCGTGGAGTCGCAGGAGGGCGGTTTTTTTTGAGGTGTTTCTTGGAGGGAAAGGCATGAAAAGCGTATGAAAACATAGGAAAACCCACAAAAAATCATAGGAAAACCCATAAATCATGGGAAAATCATGGGATTTCATGGGATAATAATGGGATATAATCTATACCACGGGAAAAATCCATTAATTTTGACGGTTTTTCTGGATTGGGGTATCTGTCCCAGTTCATTGAGCGCAAGTGAATCATGGTTCCAAGTTATCCAAGTTAGGATGAGTTTTACCCTCCGGTAAACTTACAAAAAACTATGGAAAGATCCACCATTTTTCATGGGAAAATTCACTATTTCTATAGCAATTTTCAATAGTTTTTTGTTAAATTACCAGAGGGTAGATAAAAACAAGGATTTCATCACATTTGATCTGGATGAATTATATGTATCTGGGTAAATTATAAGGACCTCACTGTTCTCCCTCACTATAATCATAGTTAGTAAGAGGAATCATCCCCAAATGGCCTTAAGATTCAGGTTAGTCAATTATTATAATTTACCCAGATGTATATACCCTCTGGTGAACTAACATAGCAATGGAAAATTGCTATTTATAGTGGATTTTCCCATTAAGAATGGTGATTTTCCATTGCTATGTTAGTTCACCAGAGGGTATATATATATACGTATGTGCCTCACTGTGACGTCACTGGAATGATACGTATCGGGGGAATCATGGCCAAATGGCCCAACCTGGTTATGTCAAACGTAGCTATTGAAGCCATGGCCCAATCGAAATTTGGTGGATTTACCCAGCTACAAGCTATGGTGGATCTTTCCAGTTCGTTACGTTAGTTTACCAGAGGGTATGGATGATATGTCATGTGGTTAAAACAATGCCATAAACCACCCATGACTGGGAATGGTTTATACCACCTATACAAATGGTGATGACTAACATAGATTTGAAAAAAAAAACATCTACATCTGGAGATGTCACTCTGGCTGTAAGGATGACTTCGAAGAGGATCGACTTGATGAAGACATCGCGTTTGTCAGCAGCCGAATTAGGGAGACTCGATCACCAACGTGGATGTACCCCCCGGTAATCAGACATGGCAATTAAAACTAGCCCTTCCCCATGGAGGTTCCGATTGGACAATCTACACATGGATGATTTTCCATTGCCATGTTTGACTGGAGGGTAATAAACAGGGGATCTCGGAAAATGTCGGATGGACTGCAGCAGCCCCTGAGGAGTAGACTCGTCTCGAGTCTCAGCTACCCAACCTGGTTATGACTAACAGTTCGCCATGGTATAGATGACCCATAGAAATAGACGGTTTACCGTTCTTAAAAATGGTGGATCTTTCCATGGCTATGTTAAATAACCAGATGGTAAAAATAAAAAACTGGAGAGCAATCACAACTGCAATGCAGTCGGCTACAACAGATGCAGGTTACATTGCCTGCTCTTGTGCTGCGGATCTCCGGCGCTGAAATTTTCGGGTCTCCGTTGCCTTCTCTCGTAATCTCCGAGAGTTGGAACTCCAGAATGCCATTGTCTGAGTACGATCTCCGGCGGCACGCGTATCATGTCACCAATCTGGAGGTGCATTTCGTCATCTGGTTCTGCTGCCACGGCTACGAGAATGCGCCGAATGTGATCCAAACAACCGCCATGGTGGTGTTCCGTGTACCATTCATGGTCATGGCACCCCAGTGGATAAGGGTGTCCATTTTCTTCCATTTTCATTGGGACAGGCATTCCCAGGCCATCCCAGGCCCAATCCTTTGCCGCATCCCAACATATCACCATGGTGCCCCGTGCAGGACTGGACCAAAGATGTCCATGGGAAGGTGCGCGACGAACGGTGGGGATTGGTGGATTGGTGGAGCAAGCAGCGTGTTGCAGCTAGCTACTGTATGTGTCTGAAAAGCATCCAGATGAATGGAGAAACCAGCTTTATCCAGCATATTTATATTTACCCTCTGGTAAAGTAACATAACTATTGAAAATGGCTATTTATAAGGGATTTTCCCATTGAAAATGGTGATTTGCCATAGTTATGTTAGTTTACCAGAGGGTAGCACTCAACATGAAAAGATTTCACACATGTTCACACCTTTTCAAAAGGGCTTGATAAGCAACATGAACTTCGACAATCACTACCGTTCAGCCGGATTCTCCACTGTGATGAAACGTGGGGATGTGATTCATACAGTTGGCTGTGGACAATGTTAGGTTTCTATATTCAGTGATTAACCCCACACCAATCAATTGGATTATTGTGGTTGCATTGGTGGTGATCTTGGATTATGATCCACTGCGATAAATATATCGTTCATTTTCTTGCGATGTTTTGAACCACCCAGCTGCTTGCGTTTCCACTGAAACGAAACCATGTAGCCATCCCAATGCAGAACCTCCTAGAAACAAAACCCGAAACAAATATTGAAGCGACCAGCAACTCCCTGAAATTACTCAACCAGATGTCGATTGATTACTTTAGGGTTTTTTCGTCCTTCAATGCATCAGCAGGATGGAGCAGAGGCTGAATACCAGCTTCAGCAGGACGGCTTTTAGTGGGAGAAGCGGAGGAAAGCTGTCGACTGTCGACCCCTAGTTGACCATGATTCAAAACCCAGATCGACCATGGTCAGCAATAGAATGGTACCCTCTGGTTATTTAACATAGCCATGGAAAATGGCCCATTTATAGATGGGTTTACCTATTAAATATGATGATTTTCCATGGCTATGTTAAATAACAAGAGGGTATATATATATATATACATGTCAAGTAAAGTTAAGTAATTATTAGTATGAAATTCAGGCATGCATGATGACCGTTCTTGACCACTACCCGTCAATTATTATTGTGACAGAAGTTGGCTTCGAATGACCAGGGTCAATCAGCCTACCCATCATCCCTATGTGATTTTTAAGCACTAGAGTCGTTGCCCCTACAAAAACGATGGACAGATCCACCATGTTTCATGGGAAAATTCACTATAAATATGGTGATTTTCCCATAGTTATGTTAAATTTCCAGGGAGTACAAATGATCATACCAACTATCAATGGCTTATCATGCCACATATTTTGAGTGACCCATGGTCATTTTAAACCTGTAATACCACACGGCCCCATAATACAACCGCTTGGACAGGAGCGGCGCAATGCTCAAAGACAGCTTGCAGCTTCAGGCACGGACGGGTTCATATTTTGAGAGACGGGTACATGTGCTAAACTTCAAATCGGAAACCGCATGTGATTTTGTTGTTCCTTTTTTTTAAATGTGGGTACAACAATAATAAACCATCCCCAAATCATGAAAAATAGATGGTAAGTATAAACCAATATAAACTATTCCCAAATGGCCTTAAATGGGTGGTTTATGGCAGTGTTTTCGCCGCATTCCTGCGCCCGGACCCTGTTCGAGGATGATGATCCCAAATTTTATGGGATGAGGAGATTTGGGGTTTTGGGGGTGTACCATTTAATGCCATTTATATCTGGGGGTTTCCATAAATGATCCCCAAGTTATGGCTGGCTTGTGGCTTGTAAACTCCTATGAAAAATGGATGATGAAAAGGGGATACACCCATTTTTTTGGAAACCTCCATGTAACTGGTTCATGATCACTAATTATTTTGGTAACCTGCCTTAGGCAAAGTCAGGTTTGATTTATTCAGATTGACATTAGGTACCTGCCTTGCCCCACATAAAACTCCCAAAAGTGGATGAATTCTTGTTCCTTGGCAGCCAACCCTTTGACCATATCGTGCGTGACCTTGATTAGTCAATATCCATTGGCATTCCATGGGTACCTCCTGATATTCCACGTAAATTTCACCATATGGACACCGGCTTACCCATCAAACATGACGGTGCTTGGTCCAACGAAAAGCCATGACGGACGACGTACGTAAACACACGAAACTAACTTTGTTGCTAACAACCAGAAATTTCATCATTTTTTCTACCCTCTCAGATGCAGCTAACGGGAAAAAACATAGGAACCCTCTTTTTTTCCCAACTGTTCCCAACAGAACCAATCCGTTGAACGTCATAAGTTATATTTGTTGATCACATCCCCATCCATTTCGCCACTAGTTAGGGGTTTCACGTATGTTTTGGTTTTAGTGTTTATTTGGATGAAGAAGATTCCCAACTAATCATATATCTCATATCTTTTCGAAGGTTGAAACGACCAGCCACTGACCATAGTTAGTTAAGAGTTTACCGTCCGGTGTTTTTTCCAACGCGGCAATGGAAAATTCACGGACGATTATGTATAATGTTCCCAGTGAAACCTCTATTTGTAGGGGATTTTCCAGCTAGTCCGGTTTGATTACCAGAGGGTATACTGTTCCCATGAACATCCCACTACTATCCCATAATTGTCCCATTATGATCATGATGAAACCATATAAAAAAAAAAAACAACCCCCTTGAGTGAAGCACTATGGAATGAATCATGGGCAACTTACAAAATGGAAAAACAACAAACCCAATCAGACACATGTCATATTAAAAAAACTAGTTTTGGATATTAAGGAACATACCGTAACATACCCCTAAATCGGGGTAAAGACCCGTACCTTTCATCTTTCATTGCTGGACCTCGACGCTCTGCAGAGCTCCCTTGCACAGCCTTTCCCGTGCACTTTTTTCAGGTCCAAGGGTAATGCAAAGATTTCTTGGACATTCTTGGACCATGTTGCATACTACTAGAACAGTATGTTCTCGAAAATTGCCATTGGCTTGCCAGAACACTATGGCCAGCGAGTCTACGATGATCTCTCATTCTGCAGGAGTTATAGGGCTCCATCCCTTCAAGTTGCAGGGATTGCAGCGTTTGCCCAGTGCAAATCATGCAGAAGCGATCAACTCAAGCCTGAGTTGTGTTGGTTTGCCGATGTCATGTGCATCTTCTGCGAACAGATCTTGCAGGTGGGAAATTTGCGACAGGTCATCCGTGCGGACGGTGAAAAAACCAAGCACTGTTGCGATCTTCTAAGATCTCTTTGAGCACTTTTGAATGCAGTGTTTTGCTACCCAACCCGGTTTTTAATAGAATGGAACTGGTGAGGTTCCGGAAGCTTCCGGTGCAGATACCTGGTGACGTTCCGGAGGGTTCCGGTGAAGATGCTTGGTGAGGTTCCGGTGGGTTCTGATGATGATGCTTGGTGAGGTTCCGGTGGGTTCTGATGATGATGGTTGGTGAGGTTTCGGAGGGTTCTCGCACGGCCGCAGTGTGAAAAAGACGCTGAAGCTTTCAAGCTGTTGGGGATAGCACCGGAGTTTATTTTTTTATAAAATGGATGTGCATGACATCCTACCCCTGAATCAAGGGGGATATGAAACCTCCATATTAAACCATAACCCATAGGGTACCTCTCGTAAACATACAAAAAGCTATCGAAAATAGCCATAGAATCTTAGAAATAATTAGTTGATTTACCCATTAAACATGGTGATTTTCCACATCTATGTTAGATTGCCATAGGGTAACACCCAGTCTGGTTCCCACCTTCCTCAGACTCTCCGCTTGAATCAGGTCCTGCCCATGTTGCTCCGGCCCTTCCAACGCTCCGTGCGACAGCAAGGCGTGGAGAGAAGTGGAAAAACGCGCCCGTGTTTGTTGGGAAAACTCACCGAAAGGGTTATGAAAAACCAGGAACAATGGGGATTTATAGTTGAGATAATTTGATATAGCTGATTTAAGAAATCGCTAAGTTGGGGTTTACATAAAAATTCCCTGTTGGGTTTATGATACATCGAACTAGTGAGTGTTTTTTGAAACAACCAGCTTAGCTGGGGGGGAAGCACCTTGTGTCTCCGCATGAAATCAGAGAAACACACCATTGATTTGCATTTTTTTGAGCTGAATTGATAGATGATGATAGATGGATAGTGAACCAACTCTAAGTTAAATAGTGGATAACTTGACAAGAAATCCACTGGTTTTACCTCCTGTTTTATCCTTTGACTCGTCATTTCTGCTAGCTTCAAATCTTAGTTGTGCTTAGTTGTGTCGGTGAGACCCGGCATTGCGGCACGTAAAACCCATGATTGTTGAAGCTGGATGTCAGCAAGAGTGGTGGGTTTTATTGCTCAAATAGGGAATTTGAACAACAACGAGATGAACCAAACACAAGTTTATCAAGATACAGTCTGTGTAATGTTAGTAATGTGTTTGAAATCACTTAAACTATCTTAAACTTCAACTTTGATTTGCTTCAACCCACGTTTGTCTATGGATTTTTGATGATTTTTGCCCTTGTTGTGTTGGTAAGACCCACTTCGCCGGTCAACCTCCGTTGCGCCGTTGCGCTTCGCGTTGCGTTGGCCAAGGCGCAGTGTTGGAAGCGCCCAGAGACGCGGAACGCGCCACACTGCTGGAGGACCTGGGAAAGCCTGGAAAAGCGGAACGCCACATCTAGGTGTCATTGGAGATGGTTACAATGTAACTATACTGATATGATATATGATATATATATAGATGAATGATGAATGGTTAATGGTTAATGATGTGATGTGATGTGATTTGATATGATCTACAATGTTCATATGGATTGTAGTTCATGTCATAGCCTACTATGAAATAAGATAACACCAGATTTTAGATTGTCGGCTTCAGTTGTGTATCTCCAAACGTTTCATGATTGGTTCATGATTGGGACTCAACAAATACGCCAGTATTCTTAAACGATGAAGTTTATATCTTTATGCTATGACAATATGATTCTGATAGTAGTAATGGTGATTATTAATAAATTGTAATAATGGTAATGGTGATTATTAATATGATGACATGTATTATAGCCATTCATTAAGAACCATTCTGATCCAATGGTAAACTGGTGACTTAGCCAACATTCACCAGCAAAACATGGATGGGATTTAACTTGACTTAACCAATAAAAACTAGCAATATCTAGCAATTATAATTCGGAAGGACCGGAGAGAAACAATAAGACACACCTCTTCTGGGATGGTGCCTCGTGTGTTCTGTTGATAAACATATTCAAACATTGGTGCATCTCCCTGAAATGTCGAAATGATGAAATGATTGTTCTCAGTTTGATTGCTGTCCCATATTTCTCCCGGTTCACTTTCTGGAAAGGTGAAACCGGTGAAACCCACAGGGGAATTTGAAGTTTGCCCGACACTAGGGTGGATCATGTTTCATATTGAAACTGTGCTTGGCCCAGTTGGGTGGACCTGCTCATGGAGTTTGGGGTCCCAAGGTGAAGTGGGTGGATTTCTCTGAAAATTGGGTGAGGTGTGACGAGACGGAAAAAAGGGCATGGAAAATGGCCATTAATAAGGGTTAATAATGGTTAATATTGGCCCTCATGGTCAACCATTGTTAATGATGATTAACCATTATTAACCATTATTAGGGCCGGTCCATTTTCAGCTTATGGAGAAGTGAACTGTGTTAAGGATAGCCATCACGACACCAGCAACACTTTTTTGGGGTTTGCGTGTGATATTCACATCTTGCGTCCCAAAGTGGCAAAAAGTGCCTGAGACACACCATGTCTTGAGGTTTGTGGGCCTTCCCTTGCCCCATTTCTCTCCAAATGTAGCCTCAAGATGCCAAATATGGCAAGAGGAGAGAATAGTGAATTCAAACTAATCCCACCATTTCCTGGAAATTACTCTTCTGTTATGGTGTGAGTTGGCTATACCCCTCAGTGATCCAGCCCGGCAAACAGAACTCTCCAGTTTTTTTTTCTCCGGAACATCATCTCATCATCTCTAAATATCAAGAATTATAAATTACAGACAAGATATGTTCAGTTTTTGCATATAGATGGGTGGCAAACATCACATTTTTACCATAGCTTCAGCCTGAAGATTCCAGGGTTTCCACCGAGCTCGCTGTGTAACCAAGGATTGGGAGGCAGGCCTTGCGCGGTGGAAAGGAGGTGGAAACGGCGTGTGGATATGGGGATATGGGGGAAGAAAATCCAAGGTTAGTAAGTGGTTTACTAGCTGAACATATTCCATGTATATATATATACATACATATGTATATATGTACTGGTTGGTGGTTTGGAACATTTTTTATTTTCCATATATTGGGAATAATACACTCAACTGACTATATAATATATTTCAGAGGGGTAGGGTTGAGACCACCAACCAGATAATTAATCTTGATAAATTATATCTGGATTAGATACATATGTAGATTATCAAAGGGTAACTATGAACCATGAACCATAGAATATCCATATATTAACCATGGATTAACCCTTTATAGATGGTTTGGGTAGTCCAAACTGTCCAAACTGATGATCCAGATGATCCACATTCATCCACCAACCTGTTGGAAGGGCGTCATTTCCCAGCCATTTCCACTGGATGTTTCGTGCTTTTTTTGGAGATAACCATAGGAAAACCATAGGAACACCATAGGAACACCATAGGAAAATGGAGGTTTACCATATCATATATCATACACGGAGATATCATGGGATATTTTTTGATCAGGCTATCATAGTTTATCCCCCATATACATCATATATGATAATATATGATACACTCTGGTAAACATACAAAAAACGAACTGGAAAATCAACACCATTTTCTATTTTCTAGCTGGCTAAATCCACGACATTTCGACTGGGCCATGGCTTCCATAGCTATGTAACAGTCATTACCAGGTTGGGTAATGGTAAGGTTTCGCATAACCACTTTTCAGTCCAACTTTCTGCGGAGCTGAATTGGATGATGGGGAGATCTGCCAGACAGCTACCCTCTGGTAAACTAACATAGCTATGGAAAATCACCATTTTTAATGGGTAAAACCATTATAAATTGCGATTTTCAATAGCTATGTTAGTTTACCAGAGGGTATGACATTTGATTCTACAAACGATGGTTTCCTCTAGATTCCCAGTTTTAAACCAATCCAATGATTTGCGAATGGGGCGGAAGCCACCAGTATAGTAACTTAGCAGAAGCCAGCATTTCTGCTAAGTCCATCTCCACTTAGATGGACAATTTGGCCATGGAATTTGTTAGTTGAGTGCAGCAGTGGGGATAATATACCCCTACATAGTTGAGAAAAAATCAGCCAATGGTCCATCTAATTTGTGGCAAGGGCGTCAGTGCATTCACGAACCAATGCATGGAACAATGAATGCTCACTGCGTGCCTAGAATGGATCACACAGACAAGTTGGTTCATAAGTTGGTTGGTAAACCCCAATAACTATAGCTACAAGTAGGTTTATAAACCCCCAAAACTATAGTTCTAAGTATCATAAATTTTGTGTAACATGCAAGTCGACATACCAAGGCAATATTGAGATAATTACTTGGCAATCATAGGAAGAGGTATATTTGACCCGACAAGCATGCCTTTGAACTTTTATGGTTTACACCAGTGTAGGAGGTTCATGTGAGGTGTGTTCAAAGCCCCCAATGATGGACTGCCAAAGGCTATGCAAATTTCGCATCAGAATAATGGTGAACATTGAAGTTTACCAGAAATACTTGAATAAATACCCACTGGCAAACAACCATAGCTTTGGAACGATCCACTCTTTTGTAGCTGGGTAAATCGGTAAATCCACTATTTCGACTAGGCCATGGCTTCAATATAGCTTTTTCTATGTTTACCAGAGGGTAAACCTCCATTTTCCTATGGTTTTCCTAGGGTTTTCCTATGGTTTTCCTATGGTTTCATAGTTTTCTTATCCATCATCTAAAACCACCTTCCAGATCTTCCCAGCACAGGGTGTGGGGGTTCAACGCTTCAACGAATTTCAACGGTTCACCGCGGGGCCGTTGTGAAGGTCTTTGTGGTGAGCAGACCCCATGGAGTCTTGCCACAGGTGCCTTCCGCCATGGTCAACTGGTGAAATCCTATATCTGAAACCATAGGAAAATGGAGGTTTATAGCTGGGTAAACCATAGGAAAACCATAGGAAAACCATAGGAAAACCATAGGAAAACCATAGGAAAATAGGAAAACCATAGGAAAACCCTAGGAAAATAGGAAAACCATATATATCTATATATTATAGGTAGCCTCTGGTTATGACATTCACAGTTTGCCATGGAAAGACCCACCATTTTTAAGAACGGTAAACCATCGAACTAAATTGTGATTTTCCATGGCTATGTTAAAGAACCAGATGGTATATATATATATATTATAGGTATATAATTACATACATTAAATGTATATATATATATCACAACCCCATGCAACCCCCAGTCCTAGATTCCTAGGAATGAACAGTTCGGAAGCCGGAAATATATGAAGTAAAATCAAGTAAATAATATATCATATATCATCTATGACATCCTGGAAAGACGTTTCCATCTTTTTGGGACCCCTATACATCAAGTGAATAGAAAGTAAAGATTTGGGTCAAGTTTTGGGATGTTTTGGGTTAAACATGGGTCCAGTTGCAGTATGCAACATTCAAATTTGGTGAATTCAGATTCCAAACATAGGACACTCTTTTTCGCAACGTGACCCATACTGAATTGGAGGTTTCTTAAAATGCTGACACCCCAATTTTTCTTTATTTAACTGTACTATTTTAAATCCTCATTTGGGTGCCCCTATTTTAAGAACCCACCAGCGATCATGGCAGTCTTCGCACCCAAACCTCGGGGCTTGGCCCACGAGGAGACCATTTTCCGTCGGAAAAACAGCTCGCCATTTTTACCAGCCATGACTGGGAATGAATGGTTAATGAATATAGTTATGGTATATGAATGGGATATGAAAATGGGATATAAAAAATAGTTATTAATTAATGAATAACGTGGTTAATGTAAGTTGAAAAACCACCTATAAAAATGGTGATTTTCCTGGGGATGGTGGGTTTATGGCATTGTTTTACCCACACTGTTTCCTATTTGGGAACCTGTGGAAACAACGGCAAAGCCACTGCCATGAACCATCCCCTATGACTCATCGGAAATTGGGTTCAGATTCACCTGCCTTCTCCCGGTTTAACCTGTACACGCGTTGTTGTTGATGATGATGATGATGATGATTGGCACTAATATCATCATCCTTTTCTTACCACTCCTTAACTAGATGTATAATAGTTATATAAGTTATATAGTATATACATGTAAGATATACAAACATGTTGTAGTCATTTGAGTCATCATTGTTTCACCAGAAAGAGACGTTGCATCCGCCAGACGCTGCTGGGCGACTTCCCGCAGCGTCTCGCGGCACGTTGGGCCTGCGTGGCAACGTTGTGCCCAGGTGCGGAGGGGACCGGTGTGCAACCACCGGGATGATGTGCGGAATATGTGGGGATATATAATGGTTAATGATGGTTAATGATGGTTAATGGTGGTTAATGATGGTTAATGGTGGTTAATGATGGTTAATGGTGGTTAATGGTGGTTAATGGAAAATCGAGTTACCCTCTGGTAAACATACAAAAAACTATTGAACATGGCCATTTAATTATAGTATATTATAGTGGATTTACCCAGCAAAATGGTGATTTTTGATAGCTATGTTAGTTTACCAGAGGATATTTGGAATACCAGGGGGTTATGTACCCCATTTTATGGATGGTTTATTTACATGTTTATTTCATGGATAGTCACATCTATAAATGGATGATAAATGGGGTATCCCCCAACTTTAGGAAACCTCCATATATTTGACATATATTTCATGGATATTCATGGTATATTCAATTGGGATTTGGTGGGGATATATAATGGGATGTACTTGGTGTACTTGGATTTGCTGAAGATGATTTTTCTCCCATTGGACTATTCACTACTTGGGGAATCTACTACCCAAGAATATGTTTTAGTTCTTTTTGGCCTTAGGCAAATCCACGAATATGGCTCTTTTAACGACGTGATTTAACGGGAGATTTGGTGATATGATGGGGTGACCATATGATGAGGTGCAATAATTGCGCGTGCAACCAAGCAGAATGTTGATCGAATGGAATTTACCATGGAAATTTGGGTACTAATAACATCTAATACCTACTAATGTCAATATGGGATCAGTACTGTCTTTGATCAGGTCGGACACGGTTCTGGTTTTACCATATTTTTTAGTAACCCATCTATCTTTGGTGGAAAAAAATAAGCACGTCCAAAGAATTCCATGTTTAAGCGTTTTTGGTCCATTGAACATAAAATAGTTTCGAGCAGTTTAAACAGACATGGGATTAAACTTGATTAAACTATATAGCAGACATGGTCCATTAAACATTATTAAACACCGCGCCGAAATGTGAGATCTAGCCATCTAGCCGACGCAGTTGGGATGAAACTAAAGGATCCAACTTTTCGGCATGTCCCCGAGGTTTCATGCTGCTGAAATCCTCTGAAATCACACCATTCTTGGGTCCAATCAACAAGAAGACACTGTCTCGTGGTTAGAGAAACCTCCAGCGAACACAAACATATACGGAACACCATGATTCGATATGATTAGTAGATAAATTTTCCTGAACAGAAATCTAGTGATGTCATAATGTGACTATTACATACTATTACTATGTTTAGATATAGAAGCCACATTTCATACTATAGTTATTATCTATGATATTTGTATATATTATATATGTGTTACGTTTTTGCACTGGAATGAATTGTTATCTACTATCATTAGGTATTCTATAGAAAGCCATAGGATGATTTGTTATTACTACTATTAGTTATTAATTAGTTCTTCTATTAGCTATTCACTGGAATGATTCAGTGGAATGATTTGTAGCAAATCCTCATGGACGCTGAAGCGCACTGCGAGGCCCTGCGCCCGAAGAGTCCAAGGAGCGCATGCTGCGGGTCATCACCTTCATGGTCGATGGCCCAACAGGGTTTTGTTCAACGCGTCGCTTGCGGCGGTTGCAACGGAGGTTTTTCTTGGGAGCAACAGAAAATACGGACATATACTGTAATTATCATATATATATATATTATATAGGGTTTTAATATAATCTAGCCATTATATACCATATAATTATCATATATGGCTATGGATCAATACCTATTAATAGCATTTTTAGGGGGATGAACACCCATCAATCCCAGCTATTTTGATGTGAACAGAAGGGGTACAAGGTTTTGACACACTGCCATATATATATAGGGTTTTAATATAAGCTGGCCATATAGTCCTATTTTTAGGGTTTGGATATGTTTTGATATGTTCCGATATGTTCTGATTTTGGGGAGGTTGGACAGTGGATTCACAATGGGTCCGGAGTGAGATGGAATTCATTGCCATGATTTGGAGGATTTTTTTTGCTAATCATAAAGCTGCTGTAAGTAATTACCATCTCACTAAAAACATTAGTAGAGTAATTTTATGATACCCTCTGGTAAATTAACAGTTCGACCTTGAAAATCACCCATTTTTTTATGGAAACTAATCTTCCAACCCCTGGCAGGGTCTATGTTAATTTACTGGAGGGTAACTTTTTTAAATTTGCTAATCATCTACATTTTAAAATTTATGAATCTCATCCCTTCAGCATTCAACGGGCCCCGTGGCTAGGTCTCTGGACTGCACCTGGCCGCTGCAGCCTTTCCGCACTTGCCCTGGCTGGTGCCGTGGTTTCGTGGCGGTGTCTGGGGGAAGTCGCAGTGGTGATTGCATGGGTTTGATATGGTTTTAATATGGTTTTAATATGGTTACCCTCTGGCAAACTAACATAGCTATGGAAAATCACTATTTTTAATGGGTAAATCCACTATAAATGGGCCATTTTCAATAGCTATGTTAAATTACCAGAGGGTAGATATGGTTTTGATATGGTTTACTGCAACTGGTTGGTGGTTTCAAACATGAATTTTATTTTTCCATTTCATATATGGGATGTCATCCTTCCCATTGACGAACTCATATTTTTCAAGATGGTTGAAACTACCAACCAGATATGGTTAGATATGGTTTTGATATGGTGATACAATGGGACAAATCGCTATTCATAGTGAATATTATCATGGTTAATAATGGTCAAATAATGGTTAATAATGATTAATGATGGTTAACGGTGGGGTAATATTGGTTAGATATGGTTTGCTAGAGAATACAGTGGGATAATCATGGCATATGATCATCATTCCATGGGATAATATGGAGGTTCAGTGGCAGTTTAACGTGGTTAGATATGGGTTTTGAGGAGATAATAATGCTATATACATCATGAACAAAATAAAATATGAACCATATATGGGATCATTTTTAACATTATGATATATTTTAATCCCATGATTAATCCCATTACTTTAAAGATTAGAACAATGTGATAATCATGGGATTAATGGATTGACCCTCCGATAATTTGTTGCATAGCCATGGGACATTTCCCTTTTCAGGTACATCATTTACAAACGGGCAATGTTCAATAGCTATGTAACAAATGACCAGAGGGTAACTGATAGTGGGCTAGACACCATCTACCCTCTGGTAAACTAACACAACTATGGAAAATCACCATTTTTAATGGGAAAATCCACTATAAATGGCCATGTTCAATAGCTATTTTGACATAACCAGAGGGTAATATATGATTGATCAATGGATTATTGGATTCTTATTAGATCCGGTTTCTTCAAAAAACAGCCGCCAAAAAGATGGAGATGGAGACTAAACACCTATAGCCTATGTGAATTTGAGTGTTTCACATTTTGGGCTCGGGGGTTCTGATTTACGTCTCAGAGATGTAGATTCAGAAGTGATGTGATGGTGATGGTGATGGCTTCAATTGGTGGCCCCGAGCAACGAATTTCACATAATTTCACCACATGCGAAGGATGCGAAGGTGGTTGCCACCATTGGTTGTACGTACGTGGATGTAAGTACGAGTTTTTGGAGTGATGTCTCATATTCTCATATATTCTCACCTTATCCTCTTACATACCCACTACATCCCTGTATCACACCACCAATATCGAAGTACTTAATCTCCTAGGTCGACATCTGGGTCACGTCTAAGTTGGGCACTCCGAGACTGATGCTTCATACTTCAACCGTGGCATTTTTTTTTTGGGTCCCGTGGTCTTAAAGATAACACGATATGGGGATGAATCAACACCTATTGTACGGTATTAGATATACCATATATTTTTGGGATGAATATCCATTTGATATTTTGGGATATTTTTTGTAGTATATATTTTGGGATATGTTTTTTGGGGATGAATCTCCATTTGATATTTTCCCATCACCACATCAGCACCACCCCATGGCCAGGACTTTGCATGTGCGCCCGGAAGGCAGAGGGTCAAAGCATGGCAAAACTTTAATGATACTTTAATGCAGATTATGCCCGTATGCATATTACCCTACACGAGTGCACATATTATGAATAGATGGCATATACATATTACATATATCATGTGTGTGTATGCACGTGTTGCGGGCACATTTTTGCCAAGCATCAGGAGGTCACAAATGGTTTTGGCCTTGGGCGCAACCATCACACTTCACCATCACACTTCAGGTATTACCATCGTGAGTATTGTTGACATTCGTGCCACCATATGCTACCAATATGATCTTAATCATTCATCTTAACCCACTAGTATTAGCATTATCATGACATTTTTAGCGTTATCAATGTGGGAAACCCAATGCCATAAACAACTACAATTTGGGAATGGTCTATACCACCCACAAAATTGTGATTTTGGGGGAAGTTTATGGCATTGAGTTTGCCACATCACTATCTTTTGATCAGCCATGGTAATTAATGCCAATTGACTGATGATTCTAAGACCCCTCCATGAACCCACTTGTATTGGCGTCATCAACCAATATTTCCATATTGTTATTACATTGATTGAGTTTGATCAGCCATGGTAATGCCAATTCTAGGTTAATCTTAGATGGAGACTTTAATCCTAACTAGTCTTTCAGTATCAATGGGAATATCTACCAACCAGCAAAGAATTTTAGTCATTTTTTGCAGGCTATCTAAGATTGGTAATGTTAACCTACATTTACATAGATGAACACCAACCATTGTCTATCATTTTCCCAGGAAAACGCACGGATTTTCAGATTGGCAACGAATCGACTCAATGGTATCCCATTCATCGGTCCTGCAGGCACAGCACGGTGCTGCCAGAGGACTGCACTGCTCAGATCGACGTGCAGGCGCTTCGCGAGAAGGGCCGTAAAATGATTTTGAGCATGGGGAAGCCATAGGAAAACGGAGGTTTATAGCTGGGAAAACCATAGGAAAACCATAGGAAAACCATAGGAAAACCATAGGAAAATGGAGGTTTACCCTCTGCTAAATTAACATACCCTCTGGTTATGACTAACGTAGCCATGGTATAGATGGCCCATAGAAAGATGGTTTACCGTTCTTAAAAATGGTGGATCTTTCCATGGCCATGTTAGTCATAACCGGATGGTAGACCCTGAAAATTACCAATTTATAAAGTGGAAACTAATCTTCCAACCCCTGTTTGGCAGGGTCTATGTTAATTTTCTGGAGGGTAAAGGATATGAAAAGGATTTTTTTAGGTGGATGTCAGTGGACTTTCCCGTGGAATCACATTCACATCAACCGTTTCGTAGGGATATCACCCTCTGGTAATCTAACATAGCCATTGAGAATGACCATGTTCAGTAGGTACAATCTAACTTTTTTTCTCGTTTTCCATGGACATTTTTAAATCACCAGAGGGTGCAGCATGAATAGAATAGATGGACATTTGATGAATCTATGCCTACTATATCCCATAATTTAATTATGATATTATCACATGACATAATATCACCATATATCACCATTATCTATATCTATATCTACTATATCCCATATCACCATAACATACCCTTTGGTAATTTAACATAGCCATGGAAAATCACCATTTCTAATAGATAAACCATCTATAAATGGGCCATTTTCCATAGCTATGTTAGTTTGCCAGAGGGTATCTCCATGATATTCCCATTGAACCGGCTGGCCGCCGGTTGGTCGAAAAAGGACGGCAGTGGCACACTTCGACGATCCTCCTTTGAGGCTGGCGGCCACTGAATAGTTGCCGTGAACTTCCAAGGGATCCTTTGGGAATGAGACACAGATATAGGAAAACCATGGGAAAATGGAGGTTTTAATGGGAAAACCATAGGAAAACCATAGGAAAACCATAGGAAAATGGAGGTTTACCCAACCTGGTTATGTCAACAGTTTGCGAACTGGAAAATGGTCATTTACAGTTGATTTACCCAAGCTACAAAATGGTGATTTTCCATAGGTATGTAACAGTTTACCAGGAGTATGTTATTAAACCGATTCAACTATGACAACTACGGAAATCAACTACAGTGATAATCATTGGATTGGTTTTCACGGGAAAATTGACACCGGAAACCATTTTTTTTTACCATGAAGCCATGAAGATCATGGGGCGGATTCCGGTTTCAATGTTGAAACCAATCCTATGGAAAAAACATTCATGACAACTATGGAACATGACTGTAGTGATTTTATGGAAATATATATATATAATATGGACAAGATTCTTTTTGGGGATAGTTTATAACATTCATTTTTGGTAATTACCCTCTGGTTATGACTAACATAGCCATGGTATAGATGGCCCATTTATAGATGATTTTCCCATGAATACCTCCATTTATAAGGGATTTTCCATGGCTATGTTAAATAACCAGATGGTATATATATATATGCCATGGAAAATTATCACCACTATGGAAATGTCACCATTATGAACTATGGAAAATCACCACGCATAGGACAGCTATGGAAAATAACGATGGAATTGTATATAAGTATGGACATGTATAATGTATATAAATTAACTAGAAATGCATATAACTATGACAAGTATGGAAAATAACTATGGAACTGTATATGACTACTTATGGATATGTATATAACTATGACAACTATGGAAAATAACTATGATAAATGGTATGCCCACTGATTAATGTGGACAATATTTTCCTTTTTTTCTGGTTACCTGGTTTGGAACATTTTTTATTTTTCCATATATTGGGAATAATAATCGCAACTGACTAATATTTTTCAGAGGGGTTGAAACCACCAACCAGTTTGGGTTTTGGGTGTACCTTAACATATCCAAGACTTGAAACAGCAAACAAATAGCAGAGATGCCGCCCAGAATATTTCGAAGAACAAACAAAAAACAACACATCAAATGATTTTTATTTTTTTTAAAATATATTAATTGGTTTAAAAGTTCCAAACGCTTAGATATTTGAGGCATACCCATAGGATCCATGTATGCTATATATGGTAACATTTACCATCAATATACCCCCTTTATGTTAGCATATATACCAGCACCATGGATCCTATGGAAAATTACCGTTTTTAATGGGAAAATCCACTTTTAATGGCCATTTTCAATAGCTTTTTGTATGTTTACCAGAGGGTATCAGTGACACATATTTCTACCTTTTTTCGCTTTTTCTTCCCCAGGTCACCGGTGCCGGACATCATTTCCGGCTCCACGGCAATGATGAGGTGCACTGGACATGACTGCATCGTTTTTACAAGTCGGGATGGTTTTAGATGGTAAAGTTTATGCGGTTGAATAACGGGATATTTCACGGGATAATATGGTTTTATATGGTTTATTTAAGGTTAATATATGGTTTTATATGGTTTTATATGGTTTTATATGGTTTTATGCGGATAATCATGGAACAACCATGGGATAGAAAAAAACGGGATATTAATGGATTTAGCCTCCAGTGTCATCAGCTCCGTGGCTGGCAATGGGACATCCCCAAAGTGAATGGAGGTTTCGTTCGCTGGGAAAATCGAACGAAAAAAGGGGAATTTTCCGGCACGCCATGATGGGAAAATTTACAGGAAAGCCCTATATTTGATGGTAAAAACCATGGTTTCCTGTAGATTTTCCCTTAAACCAATCCAGTGATAAATGAGAATAACAATAAAAATTGGGAATCCCCCGATGATGAACTGAGGATTTTAACGATTTCCCCTCGGAAGCATACTGATGGGTTTTTCAGCGATTTTCTATCTGGGATTTCTCAGTGGATAGATGTCAACATGGCCCCCAAAATCCACCTGCTGTGGCTGGGCCAGGTCAGATGCTGTTTGCACTTCCCTGGGGGCTTTTCCTTCCAAGACACCGGAAGTACCACTGTGGCTCGGGTTTGGACATGGATGGCTGGGTGGATGTCATGACAACTATTGGTCATGGGATAATCATGAGACAATGGTGGGAGGCAATGGGATACCGTACGGATATAATCGGGATATGGATCATGTTGGATGGTTTTTAAATGGCGATGTTCCAGTACCCTCTGCTAATTCAACCCGGGAATCACCGCTTTCTATAGATAAATCATCTTGAAATGGGCAATTTTCCATAGTTATGTAACAGATTACGAGATGGATTTGTGAAAATTGCCCTAACCTTGCGCCCGAACCACTGAGTGAACCTTGGCTGCGTAGTCTGGTGATTTTATGAGTTGCCGGATAGGTACGTAACTAGGCTACCAAGCAGTAAAAATGATGCTGGCTATCTAAGATCAGCATAGATCAGCTATGTTTCATGCGGAGATGTCTAACCACCCATCATAGATAAGTCCAACCAACAAAATCCTGATTCCTTCTAATCAACATCAATTATCTGGGATCCGAGTTTTGAACTTTCAACTTGACAGCAATTTGGCTCAAAAACAACGCCGCAAACTGCCCGCAATAGCGCTGTGTCATCAGCTCCTTTGAAGACACTGATGAAACTCGGTGAAGATACGACCGGTGGTGTGACAAAGATCCATTGAGAACATTAAATATATAATGATATAATTATATACATATACATACACACACGCATATATAAACATATATATATATTTTCTGCATATGTGTGTGTATATATGTATATGTATGTATATATATATATATATGTGTGTGTATATATATACACACATATGTATCATCTCATGGTGACTTTCAGCAACAAATATGGTGATTTTACCTGATTTAATGTGATTTAACCAACAAAAATGATGATTTAACCAACATAAATCTGATTTGACCAACAAACTTAAAACATGGATCCCAACAGATTTTAAAACGGAACCCATCAATGAGATACAGTTGTTTGTTTGGTTTAACGGGCCAAACTTCCACTAGTACAGTGATCCAACTGGGACCACATGATGTAAATCTTCCGTGAAGAATGCAGTGATGGGTTGTTTGGGTGAAGCCGGCCAAAATGACCTGCACACTGGTGCCCCGCAATGGGTGGTTTGTTGGTTTACAAACCCATCTAACTATAGATCTATAGTGATTTCATCAAAACGAACTCAAAGCTTATGTGTTCTAAAGCTAAATCAGCTATAGCAACTATGAATCCCCATTTCTGTTGATTAAATCCCGGTTTTGTTTGCTAGATCCCCACGTTTGTTGGCCTAGTTGTCAACTATGGTCGTCAACGATTTACCCCCTGGTTCTTTAACATTATTTAACATAGCTATGGAGAATCCAACGTGAATTTCTATGACGTTTCCAGCTATAAACCTCCATTTAGTTCGGGGATTTCCCAGCCAGCCACGTTTGATGAGACCGTTTTGGGTAAATCCATTACTATAATCATGATATGTCTATTATCATCCCATCTCATTATCCCAATAGAAAACCCTGTGTTTTTGAGCCAGAACCAAAGAAAGCGAACAACCTCCATTTTTTTGTATGGCCATCCAGCCACTAAGTCACTTTTTGTGATACTAAGTGCCGGCTCTCATGAAACATCATTAAACCAAATATCCTCCATTCAACCACCATTCAACCACCATTAAACCACCATTCAACCACCATTCAACCACCATTAAACCACCATAAAACCACCATTAAACCACCATTAAACCAGCTATTCACCTGCCATTCAACCACCATAAAAAAAACCAGCTGAGGATTGCGACACTGCTGATCTCTTTCTTGGCTTTGAGCCATGCTCAAACTCACACTCACACCGAGGCTGAGGCGAAGTTCGCGGGAAGGAAATCCAACGGAAGATCCAGCGGGGAATTTTATTGAGATGATCCATGATTAAAATAGGTGGTAATGATGGTTATTAATGGTGGTTAATGGTGGTTAATGGTTATTAATGGTGGTTAATGGTGGTTAATGGTTATTAATGGTTATTAATGGTGGTTAATGGTGGTTAATGGTGGTTAATGGTGGTTAATGGTGGTTAATGGTGGTTAATGGAAAATCCAGTTACCCGGCCTGGTAAACTCACAGTTTGCGAACTGGAAAATGCTCCATTTATAGGGGATAAACAAAACATGATTTACCGAACTCAAAAATGGTGATTTCCCCATAGCTACGTTAAATAACCAAACGGTATGTATATTTATGTATAATGACCTCAATCTGACGTCACCGGAATGATGATTTTTTTAGTGCGTTTTTTTTTCTTTGGGGGCATCCTCCATTGGACGTATGATAACAGCCATGTATTCAGATTGTTCAGATGAAATGCACCAGATTTATGAGGATGCTTGATATTTTTGATATTTTTGATATGCACCAGATTTATGAGGATCATAAATGGCTACATTTTTGATGAAATAATAAAAAAAAAAACAGATTCGGGTGGGGTATTCCCTGCCGGACACTTCCCACCGAAATCGGAGGGATCGGATCGACGAAGGGCCAGCAATATGACACCATATGACACCCCCAAAAGGGGGGCGGAATGGTCATACCCTCTGGTGAACATACAAAAAGCAATGGAAAATGGCCATTGAAATAGTGGATTTTCCTATTAAAAATGGTGATTTTCCATTGCTATGTTAGTTCACCAGAGGGTAAATGTCATAAATGTTTGTTCCAGCCATAGTTTTCCATAGTTTTCCAAAGTTTTCCATAGTTTTCCAAAGTTTTCCATAGTTTTCCAAAAAGCCAAAAAACAAAAATCAGCCGCGTAGATCCACCGATTCCAAGAATTCAATGGTGGAAATTGATGGGTCGGCGGTGTTTTCACTCACCAGGTACTGGCAAATGCGGCCGCGTCAGTGGACAAGTTCCCGGGGGGATGGATTGGCGATTTTTCCACCAGGAATATACCATATTTTATGACTTTCCCATCATATTGAGAATGTCATCATCCCAACTGACTTTCGCTCGCTCCATCATTTGTCAGAGGGGTTAGTGGCCCAACCGCCAGCCATAATTAACCACTATTAACCACTATTAACCACTATTAACCACTATTAACCATCATTAACCACTATTAACCACTATTAACCACTATTAACCATCATTAACCACTATTAACCATCATTAACCACTATTAACCATCATTAACCATCATTAACCATCATTAACCAATGAGTTTGTTTTGGAACGACTTTTTGATTCCGGTAACATCGAGGTGCTGTGATGGAGGCTTTTGGAGAGAACTTCCAGCCATAGTCCCTGCAGGGGATGGTAGTTATAGACCCTGAGATATGATAGTAGCCGTTCTACACGACCTAAAAACAAGGGGCAGGTTCCGTAGACTAAACAAAGTTGTGTAGAACTGGCTAAACTTGAAAAAGCTCTGATATCCGATACAGGAAATCCCCAAAAAAAACTTCTGGTAAACTGTTACATAACGAACTGGAAAGATCCACCATTTTGTAGCTGGGAAAATCCACGAACTTTCGACTGGGTCATTTGGGAGCTACATTCTCCAAGGTGGTGCCGCTGGCCCATACTTAGCTAAGTTGGTTTATGAGTCCAATAACTAGGGTTTATGGATTATATATAGATATATATATAGATATAGATATAGATATAGATAGATAGATAGATAGATAGATAGATAGATATAGATAGATATCTATATTTACTATGGTTTATAAACCAACTTAAACTATCTCGTAACTGGGGGGGCACCACCTTGTCCAAGCATTCACCACCTTGCAGCGGTGGAGCAATCGCCGATGAAATTCCGCTGGCTTTCTGTTAGTGGGGTATATTTGCAGACACTACATATGTTAAAAAAACGCAAAAACAACATGTAAAGAAACATGTAATAATTGGTGATTGAGTAATAATATATATATATATAACTACAATTTCAATTTTCAATTTCGCAGCTGTTGAAGGTCAGTGCCTCGTGCTGACATGCTAACTGTACAGGTTGAGATGCCTCACTTGGGCTGATAGTCAGGCAAAAACTGGTCCGCAACATTGCATAAAATAATATATGGCATACCATATGTTGATGATGTCATGTACTTTTCAACATATTTCAAAAAATAGATGCAATTACACATGATCGTAAGATGCAATGCATGACATGGCTTTGACTTGCTTTGACCAAAACTGGAGGATGCCGGGGCACCTATTGAAACATATACACACACATATATATATTTACCCATATATATCTTGGAAACCCACGGCAAGCCATGAAATCCCAGGTACTGCTCCACGGAGCTGTCGGAACTGGACCGGGCCGCGGCCATCGACGATTTGAAGGCCGCGGCTGGTCGGGGGGGGAACATAATATCTATATATATATAT
>Ga0126342_10002585_pt1 | contig 28541 bp, 31 predicted proteins | sample Cyp1metagenome_FD_92528 | JGI IMG/M metagenome (GOLD analysis project Ga0126342, IMG submission 92528) | Coral microbial communities from Lord Howe Island, Old Settlement Bay, Australia - Cyphastrea 1 metagenome | ecosystem: Host-associated > Invertebrates > Cnidaria > Coral ... | reverse complement strand
CTTGTTCTTCTTGTTCTTCTTGTTCTTCTTGTTCTTCTTGTTCTTCTTGTTCTTCTTGTTCTTCTTGTTCTTCTTGTTCTTCTTGTTCTTGTTCTTCTTGTTCTTCTTGTTCTTCTTGTTCTTGTTCTTGTTCTTGTTATTATTGTTATTGTTGTTATTCTTGTTCTTCTTGTTCTTCTTGTTCTTCTTGTTCTTCTTGTTATTCGTGTTCTTCTTGATATTATTGTTATTCTTGTTCTTCTTGTTCTTCTTGTTCTTCTTGTTCTTCTTGTTCTTCTTGTTGTTCGTGTTCTTCTTGATATTCTTGTTCTTCTTGTTCTTTTTGTTCTTCTTGTTCTTCTTGTTCTTCTTGTTCTTGTTATGGTGTTTGTTCTTTCCGTTGCTCTTCTTCGTTGTTGATTTTGCAGTGGTAAATGATATATTTCAGTTCTCCAGTTCATTTGCAATGCCGGAACAATGGTGTCTGTTAATCGACATCTGATCTCATGAGTTGGAGTCGCTAAGCCTGGATAGTTCATTGAGACATCCCAGACATGTTTGATCAATGAATATAATTAATTATAATTGTAGATATGTATCTTATCACGTTTATGATCTGTATATGTATACATATATATAGATAGATAGATAGATAGATAGATAGATAGATAGATATATATTAGCTATCATGTAATATATATAGTAATCTATCATTAATGATCCAGATTTGAAAGCACCAAGATCTTGGTGTCCAGGGTGTGTGCCCTGCCGCTGCAGTTTTTTGGGCACTGTCCTCTCTGTGCGCAGAGTCCCTCGCCCCTGAATTCGGCGATCAGGCGCTTCTGTGGCATGGCGGCATGCTACGAAGTCGTTTTGTTCAACGGTTCTGGGCAATGATCATGATTCACTACAGTGACATTTCCTGAAATATTGGCGATCTCTTGGGATGATGCCGCTCTAATTACTTGCTAACGTTATCATGTGGTGCGGTCAGTCAGCGAGAGGTTGCACTGGAATTGTCGAGAGTGGATTCATGGGAAACCCTACTTTCTTGGTGTGCGAAACACCTTGGCAAAACATGCTTTTTCATACAACTAGACTTTTGGGCCAACAACCGGCATACCACTTCACATTCACCTAGAATAGCTGAGAGTCAACATTGATCTGCAGGAATGACGGCCCCTTCTGGATATCTCATGAGCCCCAGCCACCTTCTGTACAGCGCTGCATAGACGGTTGAGTCCAACAAAAAAAACTAGGCGTGACCACATCACCTGGTGCTGGCTGGGTCACCAATTGCCGTTGGGCCTCTATTGCCCGCAGGACGTGACCTAAGTTGGCTTATAACTTTAACAACTACCCTCGGGTAATTGAACATAGCTATTGAACATGGCCATTTATAGTGAGTTTTCCCATGAAAAATGGTGAATTTAACATAACTATTGAAAATGGCCATGGAAATAGTTGATTTTCCCATGAAAAATGGTGGATCTTTCCATAGTTCTGTTAACGTTTACCAGAGGGTAAGCGCCACATAGAATCGTGCTAGGAAATGATCTTTCCGCCGGTCAAGGTGATGTGGCTCGCTGGTTCATGAACTCTCAACAATTCCGCTGATTTTCCAGCACGCCCCTGCGAGGCGTGCGGGGTTTCAACATGGAAACCATGGTAGTAAAGAAATGTCGACCATTTATTCAGCCAGAAAAAGTATGAGATCTACTTCCATTCCACATAAAGGTCACACCAAGATTCAACCTGAATCTCAAATGTGGGATTCTTGCAGAGGATTCTATGTTGCTCTTGGAAGGATATCCTAGAGACTCCATGTCAAAATGGGCAAGAAATACTTGGACAATATCATCCCCCATATGTAGATGAAATGTACTATTCCATTTCAACTTATCCTTAGGCAAGTTCGTAATAAAATAATTAATGGGTACCTTCTGGTACCATAAATTTACAACTAGCCATTATACAAATACAGTACTACTCAAATCTGAATGGATTGTAATAATTAACCAACGAGACAAAACCATTTGGGGATGATACCCCTTACTAACAATTATTTACGTCGTGACGTCGCGACGTGACGTGATTATAATATAATATAGCCATATATCATCAACCAATCAATCGTAACTTTTGGATGCTACTGTATTCCCATTGTTATATATATAATGCTTAAAGCCCCTACAACCTCTTTTTCATCCATAAATAGAATTGATGGTTGCTTTTTCATCCCTTATATCGTATTCCCATGAAATATACCCTTGTAATTTCCTATACTAAAACACAATATATATATATATATATATGTATATATAAGGTAAAAACAAAGACGACCACCACCACCACCACAGAAACAACATCAACAAAGAAAACAACAACAAATGCCCAGTAAAAACAGACTCCAAATGCGCCATGTAGTTGTTTGATGCTCCGAATCCTATCCCATGTTTCGCAGCATTTATCGCCAACTTCAGAATTCCCAGTATTTCGGCTTGTTGAACATACCCGGCCTGGTAAACGTTTACAGTTTGCGAACTTGAAAATGGCCCAGTCGAAATAGTGGATGACTACCCATTAATTGCATGGTGGATCTTGCCATAGTTTTATGTGAACGTCATTACCTGAGGCTATATCCCATTATAAGCCCCCTTAAAAATCCTCATGTTTGTTGGTTAAATTACCAATTATGTTAGCTAATTATGGAAAGATCCACCAATTTCAATGGGAAAACTCACTATTTCTATGGCCATGTTCAAGTTCGCAAACTGTTAGTCATTACCAGAGGAAATATATCGCCAACTTCAGAATTAGTTTTTTGTGAACGTCATTACCTGAGGCTATATCCCATTACAAGCCCCCTTAAAAATCTTCATAGTTTGTTGGTTGGTCATTACTAGAGGGTAACAACGTCAGCTCAGCTGAGACTTCATCCGTAACAACTCAGATGCATCACTCCGGCGCTCAGGGTCCAAGACCAACATCCTCCGGAGTCGTGCCATGGCTTCACGTGAAGCAGTTCGTGGATGATCACGGCTATTTACAACTAACCGTTGTAGCCAGTATGTATAACAAAGTATAACTAACCCCTACAAATATCTACAAATCATATCTGGGTTAGTTATCATTGGGATGGTTCGTGGTATTTATAACCCAGTTACTCACCAGCGCCGGCCTCCGGATGAGTTTCTCCATGTTTCGTCGAAGGCGCTGCTGTTGCCCCAGCGGCTTCGACGAAAGACGCTGTGGGGCCTAGGCGTCCGCCGAACTCGTGCTGCTCATGGGATTTGGGCGGTGAATAATGTGAATAAGGACGGTTTTCTAGGAAAAATCTGGAAGGAATGGACTAGTCTATGTGTGTTTTTTCCCAAAAAAAAAGTGGTTGCTGAAAGTATTCCCGCTACAAACACTGGGTGATGTGCGGTGGGTCCAAACCATTGATTTTCCACATGAATTTTCAATTATATCCCGCCATATGCACGGTTGCCCACGTGAATGCGGGGGAAGATCATCGAAAAACACCAGCTATTTTGATGTACCTTCTTGGCCTCTGACTTCGAGCTTGGAACTTGGCTGTGGAGACCCAAAAATCTGGACACCAACAGGATTGCTGTGCCCCAAAAGTCAGCACGTTTTGCTCATTTTTTGATGGTCCATCTGGGGGGAGACATGGGGGTTGAACTTTGACCCAAGTCCTGCGTATTTTGCTGACCCCGCTTGTATCCCTTAAGCCCACGATGTCATGGGCCTAGTGGTTTCTATCCCAAATCGTGCACCCCCCAAATTTGATTTCGGTGACCCAATTTTGCCATTAGACATATCCTTGTTGATTGGGCATTAGGAGTTTTACCTGGCTTATTGGGGATTACTATACCTCCTTTCAGTAGAGAAACTCTCCACCAACTAGCATGAGATGGGAGATGGTTTTTTTCATGGCTCACTTAGATTCCAATAGAATCTATAGGCAGCTTCAAAGGGGGGCATGATCTTATGAAGTCTCCATTTCGTTGGGCTATCCCAGTTATAAATGGGTTATAAGTTATAACATGTTACTAAGTGGTTATCATGGTTTGTTGCTAAAATGGTTTGTTCGAAAAGGGTTAATTAACTTATGTTATAACATTTACTGGTTGGTGGTTTTAACCATCTTGAAAAATATGAGTTCGTCAATGGGAAGGATGACATCCCATATATTGTGGTAAATAAAAAATGTTTGAAACCACCAACCAGTTAATAAATGGTTTCTTATAACTACGATTACTAACTATAGTTACTAAGTGGGATGATCCTCCGAGTACACCTCTTCTTGAAAATCAAACCTCTAAGGATCCTCGCCGTGCGTGCGGCGTCCCAAAAAGAACAACAGCGCCGTTCAACTGGCGTTTTTCTCATCCCCAGATCTTCACCCATTTCCTCCAGGTGCCTGATTTTGTTGATTCCCAGTTGATGATTGGTTGGAGTAGGTTACCCTCTGGTAATTTAACATAGCTATTGAAAATGGCCATTTATAGTGGATTTACCCATTAAAAATTGTGATTTTCTACAGCTATGTTAGATTGCTTGGAGCAGCTTACTTTTCCCATCTACCCCCAGCCCATCCACCATCATTCACCCTTAACCCAATATCTCTTGCATTTTCCCGCTCATGTTGGTTCAATCGCAATTCTCCCTCGAATCCGTCCACAGAAATTCTTGGATGATAGCGGGAATGTGCAGTGGTTTGTAACTGATGTGTGTATACGCGATATATATATATATATACATATGTATATATATATAATTATAACGTGTATATATATATATATGTATATGTATATGTATGCGTGTACATATAGTTTGAACGCATTGTGGCCAAGTTAAGATGGTAAACCCTATGTTTAGGATCTAAAACCATCCAACTTTGGGGGTAAACAAAGCCTAGAGCCTCGGCCAGTTCGTAATCTTGGACGCATTCAACAAATCAGCATGTCTTATTCATCGTACTGGGCAAACATTGGCTAACTATATGTAATAATAAGAACATCAGAAATACATCCAGCCATTGCCACGAACACATTTATGCCCAAATACATCAATATGGGTTTGTCTGAGAATGGGGTATGCCCCTATTTTTGTTTGCTTTAAGTGGGAAAGTGATAATCGGTACGTGGGTTTTGAGGGTATCCAATTCTTGGATAGACCCACACTCCCAGAAGTGGGTTTAAGGAAGAAACATACAGGACAAGTTCATACACATGGCTTGTAAATGATCACCCAGTCACTAAACACGTCTTAATGTCATTGCTAATGTGCCAAATAGTTTTGATGATGAAACACCAACGTTTGACTGGTGACCTAGACAAATCTCCCAGTTCCATACTGATTTTTAGTGTGACACCAATTTCATTGTGGTATGTAAAATCTCCATTTTTTGCTGACAAATCTCCCACTTTTATCATCAACTTACTGGTGCTTAGTAGGAAATCTGGGAATGAGATACAATAAGATGATTGTTGCTAGTTGTGGATTAGATCATTTCCCCTATTCCCGGACTGTACCAATAGCACCAGTGAGTCAATTTCTATCAGTCCCCTTCAGATGGGCCATGGTTTGTTAGTTAACTAGTTAGTAAATGGATGTATATAAATGGGATTATAACTGGGATATAAATGCACTACAATTGGGATATAATTGGTATATATACTTGGGATGTATATATAATTACATATATATATATACTACGTAGATATATATATATATATGTATTATATATATATATATATATATATATCATATATAATATATATCATAAATTATATATACATAATATATATATATATATTATTTATTATTATAGTAATTAGGACCCACTTACTAACCCGGAAAATCGCTGGATTTTGTCCCATGGCCCCGCTCCAAGGCGCTCCAAAGCGTCCCTTCACCAGGTCGTAACGCCGCCGCCGGAAGGCGCCGAAGAGCGTCGTCTTCGTCATCGCCGTGGAGGCGGGGCCAACGCTGCGCCTCCACGGTGGACATGGGGAGATTGGACAAAATTGTTGACATAAGGATATCTATTACCCTCTGGTAAATTAACATAGACCCTGGCAGATAGGGGTTGGAAGATTAGTTTCCATTAAAATTGGTGATTTTCAGGGTCTATGTTAATTTACCAGAGGGTAATAGAAATGGATTATTTATCTATTTATATACCTATATATATATGCTATATCATAGATATATTTATTCTGAAGAATATCAATGATGAATATCTATGTGTGTTTATGATGCAAATATAATTGATCGATTTACCATCTCCCCATCAATATATCTATCACAGATATATATGCAAAAAATGTATATAGGATGCATGTATATATATATATGCACATAATTATATGACTATATATAATGATATATATATGTGTTTTACAATATCCGAATGATGTAAATATGTCGTATGATGTCATATGTATAATGTGTATGTATATATATATATCGTTTTCATATAAAATAATACATATGGACTGTACATCATAGAGCATCCACATGTTTCTATCACATTCTAAAGATTGGATGTCAATGTATGTGTACCAAATTTCTTCAAATTGATTCAAACTTGTCAGATTTGGCATAGATCAGAACTAAAAATACAGGAAAATCAATTTAACTGATGCAATATTTGAGATCTACTCGATTCAATTGAATTTATGCAACATTTATGAGATATGTCATCGCTTTTTACGGATGAACACGTTCATAGCATACTTGGATGTGCGGCTTGGTGCACTTTTTTGCATAGATCCAAAAAGAAGATCAACGTATGGGGGGAGAAGAAGCCAATGGTTTGGAATTCCATGTCTAAATTCCATAACCAATATATATATATATATAACCAATGGTTTATGTATAATTTGTAGAGTTTCATGTATAATGGTTTATGATCATCAATATGAACTCTACAAATTATACATAAACGATTGAAACCGAATACGGAGCCATCGAAAACGTGTTTGGAAAGGATGCTCCTATTCAAAAAAGCCCAGAAGACACAGCAGAATATGTGTGAAATCACCTTAAATCTGGCTTATCATATGTTTCATATTGAGTTGGTGGAGATAGCATTTGGTAATACATGAATAGCGTTTGTTTCATATTGAGTTGGTGTCCCATGATGTCCCATTCAAATCACCATTGCTTGGGGATTTCGCCACGGCCACGGCGCCTCCTGAATTTGTAGACCTCGGCGCCATCCGCTGCATCCGTCCGAGAGGTCCGAGGCCGGAACGCTTCGAATGTGTCCCGTAGACTACAGGCCCAAGCGAAAAGGCGCCAGAGTCCCTGGGGTCTCGGCCTTGCAAAACATGGGGAAATAATGAGTGGACTGACATATCACAATGATCTTAATATGTTTAATATATGTTTATTACTATAGGCTATAGGTGTTGTAATCTTAATATGTCTTGATTATAGTTCTTGATTATAGTTCTAATAACATACGTACGTTTTGGATAGGGAGTTGTAATCAAATTACTAAAATATGGTGTCTTTTAATATGCTACAATTCCAGGTATGGTTAATCGTGGAGATCCCCCTGATTTTCCACTGGTTATCTATCAATCTTGGGACTGCAAAACCACCCGTACATAAGTAGGAAAGGCGTATATAAATGGTGTGTTGGTGGTTTGGCCATGTTTGGCCCTTGTGTTCCTCTTTAAGCAATTTGGTAAGGGGTCAATGATTATCTGAGTATGGATAAAGTGACCCATAAAAAAATAAGTCCATAGAAGTAATCCACCCAGCCAATCAGACAGATCTGGGGTCCAAAAACTTGGGGTTGACCCGAGTTGCCCTGGCCAAAGGTAACCTGGCAACATTTCGTCATTTGGTGGCTTCATGAGTACTTTTCAGGAGGGTTTTTCTGGATGGTGATCAATAGCCCGTTGATTTTGCTAATCCCAGATACCTGCAAACAAATCGATTCTCATCCTCAGCTGGATATCGCAGTCCCTGAATAGCTCAAAGATAATCCAATGATCCAATGACTCAATCTCGAAAGGGGATCGTTTCATCCAGGTAAATTCCAGTTCATCTTATTGGCTCAACGGGTACCTTTGGAACGGCTTTACCCTTACCTTTTGGTCGCTTCCACACCCAAAAAATATGTGCGTTAGCATCACCATGAAATTTAAGTGAGAAATTTGAGATACGAGTTTGAATCAAAACCCTTCTACACTATAGTTCAGCTCAAATTTTCTCACATTTCTGAACCTTCAAACTTCAACCTCCAAAAACAATGGTCGCTGCACCAAGTCGCTTGGTCCGTGCTGCCGTGCGCTGCTTAACGCGGTCGAAGAACTCGTTGGTGCGAGTGCCTTTGATGATGTTGATCCCAAAGGAATCTGAAAATCAGATTCCACTTTTGTGTCATCTCTGAAGTCCCAGGAAATTTCCCAAGGTGAGACGGTGAGACTAGCGCAAATATCAGAAGATCTACAAAATCAAGTGTTCCTTTCAGCGGACTGTTACTTTGAAATACATTTAAAAGGGCGAGAACCTACAGGGGTTGACAAATAGATGGAAAAGTGTTTCCACTACATTGACGATGAATTACTTCTGATTTTGGGACCTCTTTTCTAATTTTTCTGGTGGTCCCAAAAAAAAAACCTTGAATCACCCGACCCACAGCGGGATGGAACATGGAAGGGGATGATCCATATGGGAAGGATTGCTAAGTTGGATGATGATCATGCCCTCATGTTGATAGGGTCAAACGGCAATTACCCAAGAATTGGGTAGAATTCATTAATGAAAATCCCAACTTCATATGTTTCCTTGCGCCTCAAAATTCACCCCCATACAGAAAAAAATATGTTTCTGACATTTGAGAACTGTTCAAAATAAATCATGATTACCGTAGCTCCCCCGGTTACAAATGGGATATCATCAAAGGAACTTTGGAGATAAATGCAGGTTTTTCTAATCACCTCGGTTCTTCACAACTTACAATTTTTCCTGGAATGCGCATGGCAGCTGGGAAGCGGTCAGTATGCCAGGCCGGTTATGACCAAGTCGCACAGGCTACCAGAAAAACCATGGATTGCTCATGGAATTGCATCCCAAAAATCGTAAGATGTTCAGAATCAACATGGGGGGTTCTCAAAATGGATCCCCAAGTCGCCATGGGTTAAGCTATACTAAAATGGTCTAATTGCTGGGATTTGGGGTACCGTTTGAGGAAACCTCCAACTAACATAGACCCTGCCAGCCACGTGGGAACCTCTTCGGGCTCGTGTGGTAAATGGGTGAACAAACTATGGTACGTCGGAAAAATACATTACGATATATTACATATAAGTGTCCATAATTACATGTAAAACCCCTATAATCCTCTTTAATCCCTATGATTTCATGATATCCCCATATATCTAATGGGAAAACTCATGGTTTACAGATCGAGCACCTTGCTTCAGCATCCACGCAGGAATCTTTCCGCAGAGTTGCACCATGCCTCCAGGGTGGAGCCCCCTTTGACTATCAAAAATTATTCCGGCAAGAGACCCCAAACAGTGTGGGGGAATGGGAGGATAATGTAGGATAATGTCGAAGATGACAATGATGATGATGAGGAGGAGGAGGAGAAGGAGGAGGAGAAGGAGGACGATAATGTTGCGCATGTAGAGGACAATGATGTTGAGGATGATGAGGTGCAGGAGGATAATGTCGAGGATGATGAGGTTGAGGATGAGGAGGTTGAGGATGAGGATGAGGATGAGGATGAGGATGGGGATGAGGATGAGGATGAGGATGCGGATGATGATGATGATGATGATGACGACGACGACGACGACGACGACGACATTGAGGATGATAATGTTGAGGAGGATAATGATGAAAAGCATGATAATGTTGATGTTGCAGAACATGAGGTGGAGGTTGATGATGTTGAGGATTTGGACGTCAAGGGGAGGAAGATTATGATGTTGAGAAGGATGATGGTGGTGAAGATGTTGAGGAAGATAATGTTGAGGATGGTGATGAAAAGGGTGGCAATGTTGATGTTGCGGAAGATGAGGTGGAGCTTGATCATGTTGAGGATGATGAGGTCAAGGGGGAGGAAGATGATGATGTTGCAAATGATGATGTTGCGAATGATGATGTTGAGGAGGAGGAGGAGGAGGAGGAGGAAGATGGTGATGTTGAGGATGATGATGTTGAGGACGAGGACCGATCCCAAGACCGGGAACCATTTGCAGGTAAAATGCCGCCAGCCAAGACCGGGGACCACACTGTCTGCGAGCCTGCGCAGTCGAAATGCACATCAAATCATCAACATGTCACAAGATCCATTTTCAATACAGAAATTTACAGGAAAAATGCCGTGCCCCAGCTGGATCCAGCCACTTTATACAGAAATTTACCGGAAAAATGCCTCGCCACAGATTGAGCCCAGAACGCAGACACACACTTTGTGAAAGCCTGCGCAATCGAAATGCACGTCAACATTTCACAATACACATCAGAAGAGCCGCTTTGCACGGAAATTTACAGGAAAAATGCCGCGGCCCAGACTGAGCCCAGAACGCAGATACACACTGTGCACGAGCCTGCGCAGTTGAAACGCATGTAAACATTTCACAAGAGCCACTTTATACGGAAATTTACAGGAAAAATGCCGCGGCCCAGAGTGAGCACCCTGATCAAGCACCGGCTCTTACCCTTACCGTAAGAACCCCTCAGTGTGGACACACTTTTTGGGGAATGATGCCCCAGTTGGTGGAAAGCCATGAAAAATTGGGATCTCACCAGCAAGAATAGGTACTTTGGAAAATTGTAAGCTGGGAACATTTGAATGTAATTTCCATTGGAATATGTAATTTCCATTGGAAATGTAAGCTGGGTACTTTGGAATATGTAAGAATGTAATTTCCATTGGAAGTGATCATAGTTTGTTTCTTTCGCTAGGTTCATTTTATGTTTTTGGGCTGGTTAATGGGGTTTTTTTAAACCAACCAACATAACCGGAGGCACCACTGGACAACTTCGTGCAAAGCTGGAAATGAAATTGTGGCCTCTCCGGGTTTAACATCACGGACTATACCGAAACATCTCCAAAAATCAGACGCTTGCCTGGTATCTGTGTCATTTCCCAACCTGGATTATTCTTTGAACACATAAAAACGCTTCGTCTCACACGCTTGAAAATGCGGGAAAAAGCCTTGAAGTTCATGTTTTTTTTTCATCATTGGGGGCCCATCCCCCATTTTCAGGCATACTCGCATCATATTGTTGGTGGTTTTTCCCATCAACTCCCACTATATACCCATTCACTTCCCATGCTGCTTGGTTCTATACACCAAAAATCAATTACTTTCAAACATATGTTCAATGGTAGAATATGGTAGAATCACAATTTTTGCCGCTTACATCCCTATTTTTATGGCTGAATCCTGAAGCCATGTGTAATAGAATTACCCTTAACGTCTATACCCTGAAGACATCTAGGGTCTTAGCATGAACATCAGGTCTTCCCATGATTTGGAGCTTCAAGATAAATTGCAAAGTGTTAAATCCCCAAATCAATCAATGTGTATTCAATATATTAAAGCTAATTAGGGACTAGTCTGGATTCACTATTTTCGGAGTACTGTGTGTTTTTTTTTTTCAACGCCCTCTAAATCAAGTTTGTAGCTATAAATTCTGTAAACACTATCGTAAGTGATATGATAAAATTATATAAAATTTCCATGAAGTTGCAGTCGCTGTCGGGGCGTCGCACCTTCCAAGATCTCATCTTTGTCTTTGGAGTGAGAAAACAGGGACTCGCCCACAAAGAGCTCCTCGTGGAGATGTCAATTTTTGCACGACGATTGAAGAAGTTAGACCAACATGTGACCGAATGATTAATAATATATCATATATCATATATCTGAGTAAATTATAATATTTCGCTAACCTGAATTAAGGCCATTTGGGGATGATTTCCCTTGTAAGCCATGATTCCAGTGAGGTCGCAGTGAGGTCGTTATAATTTACCCAGATAATATATCATATATAGACTTAAATGACTTAAACTCATAGTATTGAATCATTGACTCATATGGCTCTTTTTGGATATGTTTTGAAAGATTGAGACTTGAGGAACTTGAAACCAAGACAACTATTGGGTATGCCACATAGTACCACATTGATTTGAATGCACATACTGGTGTTTGGGGTGTAGAAGAGGAACATGTCAACCAACAAGATAGGTCTCTTGCCCTGATTACAGGAAGAGTAGCATGGCGCAGTAGGCAAGATTGGGCCAGCAAAAAGCTTACCTGCCTACCCTCTCACTAGCTGAGAAGTGGGAAAATCAGGGAAAATCCCATCCATCTCCAAACTTTTCTCAGGTTTCCTAGGTTTCCTTAAATGACTTTGTCTGAACATGGGAGGTGAAAACCCGGGGTCAGAGTGATTTCAACCGGGCCCAATGATGACTTTTGGCGCTTAAAATCATCGCCGTCTCCGGAGTGCTGACCGCTAGTGATGATCGTTGGAAATAAACGAAGTAAACCCAGCTGGTAACATGAATTCTTCAGCAGGCTGTCGTGTTGGTAAACTGATCAATTCCGATCAATAAACCCAGCCACTCTCTGGCTCTCTGTGAGGTCTATCTTTAGGTCTTGCCGCATGCAAGAGTAATGAATGAATATAAATGATAGTAGCGGGGCACATTCCTCAAATTCCTTCGTGATGAAAACTGCCCACTCGCCGTATGGAGAAATCTCCGTTGCGCAGGCAAGATTCAATGCAAATGCACCCCAAACTCCACATGTCCTCAATGTCTGCCCCGTGGCTGCACCACGGGATCTTTTCCGCCAGACATCGGGAGGTTTTTTTAGTGGTTTACCCTCTGGTAATGACTAACATAGCTATTGAAAATGGCCCAGTCGAAATAGTGGATTTACCCATTCATAGCATGGTGATTTCCATAGTTATTTGTATACCAGAGGGTATCTGTTCAGGAGATCGTAAAATATGGCTGTGGATTGTGGATCAAGATCTTCAGGCTCTTAAAACCTCAGCTTATCATGTCCCGCTGCAAGGTCACTGTAGTCGACCTTCCAGTGGTGATGGCTAGCCTCAAACTCCGAGTCTCATCTGTTGACTGCCATGTTTTCCGATGCTGAGCTATAGGTAAATGATACAGGCAACCCTCTGTTAATCGAACATGTCAATAGACATTTACTGTACTTCGATATGGTGGTTTCTTAAAATGGGAGATCCTCAAGTCACCATGATACCATGCTTGTTTCCATACATTTCTATACTATAGTTTGGTCTAAACGGATGTTTTTCATGGGCACCCCCATGACTTTGGGAAACCTCGGAAACTCCCAAGGCCAATGGAGCCCAGCCATGAGAGCCAAGAGGCGGCCGCACATTTCACTGGCAAACCCAAGAGAACCTCAAGGCTTTGTTCTAAAGTGGTAAAGCCAAACAACAATGGCTCTTGAATATTGACAACGATGGATATATATAATATAATATATATATATATATATTAATATATATAATATATATATATACATATAATATATATATATATATATATTAATATAGATAGATAATTAACGACAATATGTTGGAATCTGTATAACCGATGTTTCAGGTGAAATAACTATAGGCTATAGCATACTGCAAAAGCATGTCAAAGCTATAAAACTGCATTTTGGGGATCTAAATTTCATCGAATTTCAATGGATTGATATATGCAACGAATTCTTCGCAAATGAGGCTGTCAAAGAGGTAACGAATCAAGACATGCAGATGGGTTCAAAACCTATGATTTCCTAGTCAACCAAGGTTTTCTTACAATCTTCCGGATCAATTGCAATTCTTGCACGATTAAGTCAACATTTTCCTCGTTGAAATCGAAATTTTCCTTGATGAAGTCATAATTGTCCATGCTTACGTCACCATTTTCCATAATTCAATCCCAATTTTCCTTCATGAAGTCATCATTTTTGTCATCATTTTCCATAGTTTTTGTTGCCACCCAGCATCCCCGGCATCCCCAGCATCCCCGGCGCAGGTTGACCCTGCCCTGCCGGTATGGCAACCGGGCCTCGGGTGCGCGATATGGCAAGGTCTGCAGGACCAAGTCCTCCATGGGAAACCCTTCCCGTCGCGCACCTCCGAAGTCAATGACCTCGTGCGGCCCGTTATGGTCGGAAGATCATTGGGATCCAATAATGGGAAGAATTTTCACCATACGATTCTCATCATTGATTCATATTGATTCTATTGAAAAACCAGGATTTCAATGGGATGGGAATTGATCAGGATTTTCAATGGGATTTGAATGGGATTCTAATGTTGAAAGGGATTTGAATGGGATTTAATGGGATTTAACCATCAGCACAGTTTACCCATGACAACTCTCTGGACCCACATGATTTTGCACTTTTATACCACTTGTCTCACAGAACGCTGCGATAATTGTGATAATTGTCAACAATAATCAGCATGGCTTTAATTGTTCTGGTATATCTTATCACCATACCCAGAACTGTCGAATAACTCCTTAGAAATCCAAATGTAAATAATTGTCAATCTGCAATAAATGGATGGGAGGATAATTTTTGCTATGACATTTCTAGATAAGCCAGTTCATTCGTTTGGGTTAACAATCCTCATGATCTCCAATTCCGCTGCAACTGGCTTATCCTTCAGCTATCTTGCGATTACCTCATTGCCTATCGGAATCGGCAGTTGTAAACACAGAGAGTGTACTTAAAGCCATGGGATTTATCTTCGAGATCGATAATTGGAGCCCAACAAAACAATCAAATGTCAAGTTAATCATCCCATTCCAATGGCAGGGTGCCTGCTTCGAGGGGCACCAAACAACGAACAAGGCCAACAAAAGAACATCGACCGGGGGAAAGCAGTTCACACAAGCTCTCTCTTACTCTTTTTAAAAAAATGATTGTAGCAGCCGAAGCCCCGCATTACTATAGCCATAGCCATAGGATCCATGGTGCTGCTATATATGGTAACATTTACCATTAATATACCCCTTTATGTTAGCATATATGCCAGCACCATGGATCAGTCATGGGATATGGCCCAGGCCCAAAGACGAGTTTTCACCCGCCTTGAAATGGGCCTTGCCATCTGATCGCCAAGCAGAGTCCACCATCAGGACATTTTCCTCAGCGCTCCGTACTCTCGCCTCGTTGGTAAAGGTTTTTCTCTGTGACATCTTCGAAATATGGATATGAGTCAAGAATTGCGGAACCGCAAAAATCATAAACTTTAGTAATGTCAACCCCAGGTTAGTAAACCCTGGATGATCATGTTTGTAATAGTAATTCTATCAGTTGAGGAACCAGTACCACTTTTTTCAAGATCTATTTCAGCAGTCTTTTAAAAGCTGAAAATGGTTTTAGAGACCCAAGGCATGTCATGCAGAATAATTAATAGTTTGACCATTGTTGATACCATGTTTGGTATAATTGACTACTAAAATGAACCCCCCCAATGTTTACCATTCCGACATTTTGCCCAACGACTTCTCCAGTTTTTGTCTAACAACTTGACCAATCTTCCACAAAGCTGAAAAGGAGAGTGGCAATGAACAAAGATTTCGACCAAAGCTTGGCATGTTGAAAGGCCTTTTCATAAGACTATGTTGAAGTCACCAACATTTATTATTCTCCAACTTATGTCAGTGACATCTATCAACTCTATGTTAGTGGATAAAAATATGTGAAATAGTCTTTCAACATCTTTCAACCATGTTATTTATGTTTAAAGATCTCATATGGTTTCCCTTCTGTTTAGTCCCTTCTGTCCAAGGCAATATCCAGTTTTTATTTATCCCCCAAGCTCAGTTGAGATAGCCCTGGGCAATTCATGGTTTCCAAAACCCATGTTTTCATAAGGTGTTATCATATGTATCATATGATTTAGAATGTACCCAAGCCATTTGTATTCATGTAAACATAAAACGGTTTAAAGTTTAATGTTTACATTTACATGTTTGATTGTTTTTCCCAAAACATTCAAATGGTTGATAAGCATCACTTTTTGCCCCCGCTGTTGAGGTTTGTCCTCGCCAAAAAGGTAGTTTTCTGTGACCATCGGAAACTGCCACGTTGAAACAGGTTGGAAATTCTCAGATTTGGTGGGTCCAATATGTCGCGACGGAAGCTCAGCCATCAAGTTGCCGGTTTCAAGTCTGCGTGAATCACTTGATGCGTCTTCCTGACAACACGAGAGCGCTGTCAGAACCCGTCTGAAAAAATGTGCGAAAGTCATTGGGGATATCCTAATGAAATTCATGGGATTTCATAGGGATACAGTATATACAATGGGATTTACCCTCCGGTACACTAACATAGCTATGGAAAATGACCATTCATATTTGATTTACCTATGAAAAATGGTGTTTTCCCATAGCTCTGTTAGTTTACCAAGGGCCCAAAATGAAAAAAATGAAACCACCAACTGCCACAAAGCAGAAAAGATCAGAAAATATGGATCCCTGTTGGAAAAACATGGAAAAACCCGTCTCATTTGATAGGTCCAGTCACTGACGGATGAAATCTCACTTTTTATCTGTCGATGGCGCCATGTCATGCCATGTCACCATCCCAGAGTGACTCGATAGAATCTCACAAATACTGCGCTTGGTGGTGTACCTACCCCTCTGAAAAATATGAGTCAGTTGGGATTAATAGTCCCAATTCATACTGTATGGAAAGTCATAAAAAAAAATAAAAGTGATGTTCCAAACCACCAAGCAGAATATATCCCTAAAACTGGGTTAAACTGGGATGATGTTTGTGACCTCCCTGGGGATTTCAGGATCGTTCCAACGTCATGGGGCCCCACTTCTCATCCAGTCGTGATGACCGGTGGACTTTGTGGTTCACCGCGTTCACCTGTGGTGACGACTGGGGATCCATGGTTTAAGGGAAAATCTACAGGAAACCATGGTTTTTACCATTGTTTTTACCATCAAATATAGGGCTTTCCGGTTAAAATTTTCCCATCCAATTCTATGATTCACCATTTTGGAAAACCTCCATATATTCCCAATAGATCGATTCCCTTCATCGTAGTGGATAGATTTCCCCCCATGTTAACTGCCAAGTTTCAGGTATTCCAAAGCCAGCAAGACCTGGTATGTGGCCTGCTGTACCAGCTGAATCGACAGAAGTCCATTGTGCTCCGTGATCAACTCGTACAAGTTGCGACCCAGTAATTCCTGTCGCAACAAGATGGTCACATGGTCCACTCCCCAGTTTCGAAGGCGCTAAGTTGGTACGAATAAGGTAGAGAACTATGGTCTATGGTAGATATATTGATATATCTGTATACCATCAGCTAAGTTGATTTGCATCCATGGTTAACTTCGTCCGGAATATACCCCATTCTGGTTTATATCTCAGTTTCCGGTAGATATATTATATTGTGTAATTATATCATCATATATAGGTCTATATATACAATGGTCTATAGTTAGTTAGTTGGCAACAAATTCCAACATCACCGGGGGGGCACCAACTTACCTGATGAGAGATCAAAATTGCCACTTATGGGGGGATATACCCCATTTTCAGATACACCATGATAGACATGACATGGCTTTGGATCAACAAGTTATGCAAGTACCCACAAATTGTCTGGTCCTTTTTATGTCGGTATACTCAATATTGACCCATACGCATACACAGATAATATGCTTGGTACTGGTACAAAATCCCAAGACCTCGAACTCAACGCTCTTGCCAGTGGTCAAAGAAACATCATAGCTATGGAAAATGGTCCATTTCTGGATGGCTTACCTAAGAATTTACCAATTGACAATTGTGATTTTCTATTATTATAGCTACGTTCAATGACCAGAGGGTGTTGAAAAATAACTAAACCCTACCATTAATTAAACACACTTTTACCCTGCCGCAAATCACATTTGTTTCAACAAATCGCCGGGCCGCCAGCGCGATACAAAGGTGGCCGCGGAATTCGAAGAAATCCAACATTTGGACCTGACAACTGGGTTGATTTAATGGGATTTCATGGGATTTCATGAAATCGCTGAATCACTCAGTTCCACTGTCACTTAAAATGTCAATCCATCATTAGTTGGGATGAACTGGGTTGGTGAAAAGACTACATCAATGGGATTTGACGGGATAATCATGGGACATTCCTACCTTTTAAGTCCTTAAAAAATATCGCTTAGTGGGATGTAATTTTGAACCGGTCATCAAGCATTGCTGGGTTGAAAATCCACCATTTCTAGTTGATTTTCCCATGAATGCCTCAGTTTACAGGGGATGTTCAATCGCCATGTTTGATTGCTGGAGGATAAATTATCAAACATATAAAAGATAAGACATTCAAATGGAACTGTCTGAAAATGGAGGGGATGCCCAAGAATTGCTCGTGTAACTTAAGGAAAATGATGTTTTTAACTTTTATCCATTGGATTTGGGGATAACCTTATTCTCAAATCAACTTGAAGAGCAAGAAGCACTGGGAATCTGACACCTGCTGCTTTGGGATCATCAGATATCATCAAGCCATTCATAATTGGGTTGTTCCCTACCATGCACCTGAAAACTGCTTGAAAACGTCGAGACGAGAGCTGTGAGAGCTGGTAGGCAAACCCAAAGAAATTGATGAATATTTATCATGCCTCATCCGGTCCAACGACGGGTTTCCTGGCTGTACACCAAATGCTCCGAGCCACGATGTGAGGATGGTGCAGCTCCCGGAGGATCTTCGCTTCTTCTTCGGCTTCCAGTGCCACTTCCGCACAAAAATCCTGTCGCGGTCCCAAACCGTTTAGCCTTGGAACCATCAAACCAAGGCTGTTTTGCACTGCAGGATTTACTTTGGGATTTCTGTGACAGTGATGATGATGTCCTGTAGAGATTCACATGCACAAGCTTGACAAGCCTCCAATACCGCACCTGGACCATTTTTTCGGATGCCACCAGGCTGATATCCATAAAAAATTACTCTAAGAAGGTCTACCCACTCAATAGCCATTGTAACCTAGCTAGGGACTAACTGAGAATGGGTTGCTAAGCACTTCACCAGTTGGCTGTTTCCCAAAATGATGTTACCCTTTTCCACCATTGGTTCCCCATGAACAAGATTAATAGCTTGGATGATAACTTCGGGTTCCTAAAATAGCCCTTTTACAAAAGGGAAAAATGAGGTTTTAATCCATGGATTTTTCTGTTTTTCCCAATTTTTTCAGACAACCCCCAAAAATCGGCTGCGTTCGGTTCGGACTCGATGATTTTGTTGATATGCCCAAAGAAATCGAGATGCAGGTCAAGAGTTTTAGATAGTTTTAATTCGTAGATCTCTTAAGAAATGCCGAAGAGAAAACCTGTGCCGCACCTTGTGCTTCAGAATCTTCAACGCCACCGGCCTTGCATGGCGCACGTGGCTTGCATGGCGCACACGGCGCCATCCGTCGCAACCAGCGTCGTCTCCGGCCGTCTTGGGTGCCGCGGCGCAGCGCACCACCTGCCCGAAAGCTCCGGAACCAAGACCTGGCGCGGCGCAGAGGTAGGCTATGTTGGGCCCCCCCAGGTGGCTGAGTTGGTTTAGTTCACGACAGTTAATCTTTTTGAGTTACAGATGGGGGTTCTAAACTTATAACTAGGGGGCCCCACTATGTAGGATTTATTGAGGACAAGTAGTGGGTACCATGGGTTTCTTTTGAGTATCTGTCAAGATGTTTCAACTTCCCCCAAATGGGAAGGTGATCCAAAGGTGACTAGTTTTGGCATAGTCAATAATTTGAACCCCATTTTCAGTTTGTGGATATGTATATAAACATAGTTATAGGGCTTGTCTCCCAACTCATGGAGGTTAATACTACCATGGGGTGCTCAGATGGGATCTTGAATAGCCCCGACTGCACCAGGTAGAACCACCGACTTTTGGCATCTTCCATGGGGAGTTTGCCAGTTTTTTTTTGGCGGGGTCCAATGGTTGACCATCATGTTTCGTATATTCACATGGCCATTTTTTGACATATACAAATATATATATATATGTATTTATTTATATATGTGCATACATATACATAAATATATGATATATGTATTATATATATATTTATATCAGGTTTGGACAAACCAATACAGTTTTAGGAAGTTGAGTCTGAACACGATTGCCAAAACACCGAGGTTCTATGAAGAGTTCGTTGGTCCTTGGCTCCCCACAGCGTCTTGTTGGGAATATATCGATAGTCATACGTAGCTCCTTGGCAGCTCTTTCCGAAACACCACATCGGATATACAACGGATATTAACCATAGTTATCCAATTCTCATATATAGTAACCAATATATTGACCATAACAGATAACCATAGTTATTTAGTATATAGTAAGTAGTAAGCAATTAATTCTCACCAGTTATCCATATAGTTATCCCACTATGGGGATGTCAAAGCCACAAACCGCACCAGAGCACGAGCACCTTCCAATAAGATAAAGCAACTGCTCTCAGAGACCACCTAGACGACACGAAAGGGGCATGGAAAAAGGCTGGTTGATGTGACAAAAATGGTCCAACTGTCGGACTAAAATCTGGACAATCTCTGATACGCTGATACCCTGACACGGTGTAACCGGTATCGGTGTAACCGGTATATCGGTGCAACCGGTGTAACGGTGTAACCGGATGTAATCGGTGTATCTGGTGTAACCGGTGCAACCGGTGTAACGGTGCAACCGGTGTAGTGCAAAATGCTGGACACTATTTGCGTCAGCAATGAAAAAAAGTGGAGGGATTCTGTCTGGAATGTTCTGAATTTCTAGGCCCTGTCTGCAAATGGCAAGTACCATGGAAGACCTCCGAGTGGCAATTTTAAAGAAGAAAATGATCATTGCCATCCGGTTGTTTAACATAGCCATGGAAAATCACCATTTTTAATAGGTAAACCATCTATAAATGGGCCATTTTCCATGGCTATGTTAAATAACCAGAGGGGAACTGGGAACTGCATGAACTGGGATTCGCATCCAAGTAGCACCTCAAATTCCGTCAGAAGGGGCGTTTTTAAGTAACCGGTCAACCTTCCACTCACCAGGTTTACCATGGTTTACCAAGCAACACATCACCAACAAATCAATGCTATATGGCATATATATATTATATATATTATATATATATTATATATATATTATATATATATATTATATATATTATATATATATTATATATATATTATATATTATATATATATTATATATATATAATCATAGAAACATAGCTATCAGAATCTTTGATGATTTATTGCCATGTAAGTGGCTGAATCAATTTAAAACAATTCACCAGCATGACAAGTTCGGCCGTTTTGGAGATAGTTTCCTCAATTCAAACCATCATTGAAGTGACGTCGCCATCCGTGAGGTCGGAAAAAAAAAAAAAAAAAAACGAGATATTTCATCATCCACCATCCAGCATTTCTGGATGAAGGTTTCCCGTTGTTGAAGGCTATAAACACTGCTAAACCCCTACGATTTTCCAGATTTCCACACAATTAAGACGGCGAGCCCGGTTTTTTTTGTGCAACCGTGAGACCTCATCTCCATAACGACAAGGAAAGTTCTCCTCTGTACCTGACGTGTGACGTGTAACATGGGGATTTAATTCTTGGCTACCGTAGGATATCATAACTGGTTGGTGGTATACTTACCCCTCTGAAAAATGATGGAGTTCGTCAGTTGGGATTATGACATTCCCAACTGAATGGAGAGTCATAAAAGCCATGTTCCAAACCACCAACCATATATATAACCATCATATTTCCATCGCTGTTGGTTCAAAAACCCTATGAAAACCACTATTAGCCATCACTTTTTTCACCAGATATTAACCACCAACCAGAAATCTCTCCATGGCTCCATGGCGATCCATTGTTTGAAGAATGTCTGTATAATCAGAGGAATCTAGAAATCTTACTAAGTCTTAGTAACTTCACATATTTTTTTGTGGATATACATAACTAATAACCAAATATAGAGAAGAGTTAATAAACAAAAAGACAAAAAAAAATGTATAGTGTACCAACTGAAGTATGGGGTATACCGTCAAAAGGCCATTTGAAAGGAAGCAACCCTGAGGTGGTTTCAAGCACTGCTTGTGTTCCGTGATGATCCTGCGCTACAAACGATACTAGATTATTATAGAGTACAGAGTTGAGCATCAATCTCCCTAGACCTCTACCAACTTTGCTAGGTATAATATATGTATATATGTATGATATATGATATATGATATGTGTAAATCTTTATAAAATCATATCTATATATTTATCATATATTTATCTAATGCAGTTTGGAAGAACAAAGATGTCTGCAAATCTGCCCTGACAGCATTTTCGCAGCTTCCCACCCGCCGAATTCCCCATGAGAGCCGTGGAATCCAAGCTGCTGTCTGTGAACCTGAAGGTGAGACTAGGCTGAAGATGGGTTTTAGTAGATGCGTATGACGACCCAAATTGGAGTACCAACGGACCAAGATACGGTGTGCCACTATTTCTAATGACTATTTAACCATACAATTTGGGGATTCATTTTGTTCTTGAGCCCTTCCCCTGGCAAAGAAACCACAACGTTGGTTGTTTGGTTTTGGGTCAAAATAGAAAACCGAAACACTGGATGGTCGAGATTGAACATGACCAAAATGTGTGATTTCCTATGTCTGAAATTTGACTCATACATACCCATCTGGCTCAATTTACCATTCTAGCGCTTGGCACAAAACAACCATGGCAGAATGGGGTGAAGCAGTGGGGGGTCGCTTACTCACGTTTCTGACCTAGAACCAAGCGATCTTGTTCTCATCACACTGATACCACCATGCAGGTTGGGGGCAGCGTTCCCGCAGCAGGCCGGTCATTTCAAAATATTTCAAATACATCAACGATGCAGTAGAACAAAAAAACATCCAACAATCTATCAACCAATATTTCCTGACAATCTCCAGAACTTGAATTGCAGCCAAACCACATGTTTCCCCAAATCCACCACAATACCATGCTGGATTAGATTTGGATATCTCCACTTGGAGGATCATTCAGTGGATTATCGGATCAATCAATGGTTTTTTTCACTTCAGCTACGTTCACCAGTTTCGATTTGTGGGGTGATCCAACCACGTAATCTCAAAGTATGAAACGTGGTAATTGAACATCGACCTTTATAAATGATTCTCCCACCATTTAGATATCCCCAGTTACAGTGCCATCAGTAACCCTCGGGTGATCCTTAACTCGGCCCAGCTACAGGGGCGTCGCCGAGAGCGAGGACGGCCCGGACCGCAGAGATTTCAGGCGCTTGGAACAGCTCTCGTGCCAGCTGGCCGCGCGCTTCCGCCAGGTCACCATGCGCTTCGATCAACGGCGATCGGGATGGGGGATGGGAATCATCCATTCTATAGGGATGAATGACTCGAATGACCATAAACCATCCATATCAATCCCATGTTTTCAACCCATAAATCCCGTCGATTTTGGAGCGAAAAGAAGGGAATCCCATGGGTGAACGAGTCATTAAGAGTTTGACGACTGGGGGGATGTACACAAAGGATAAGTTCAAATGAGGCAGGGTGCCATTTTCTGGTATGACCTCATCAGAAAACCCCAACTTTCAAGTTCTCTAAGTTGGCGGTATAAAGAAGCAAACAGATATTATGATTGACATCTAGGATTTATGTTATGCGCCTGTTGTGTTATGACGTATAATAGCCACGTGTTTGTGTTGTAACCATCCGCTATTCTGAGAAGAGAAAATACACACATCAACTTCAGCATTGCGCTTTTCACCTTCATCTCTTCGAAAAGCATCAGCGGCTGCAGATCTGAATCTTGCTGAAAGATGTATCATGGGATTTGGATAAACTATAACACTATATTATAACAATGCACAATCATTGTGCTTGGAGATATTTCCCCCTGGTTGCCAGTCTGTGACACTCAAAGTAAACAGGCCCCAGGTAGTGCAGCACTGCCATTTCCAGGTTTTTTTCCGTGACATTTGGGACCTCCCAATGTGCCTGGCCATCCAACTACGATTCCTCACATCCTGGAACCTGATCCGGCCGCAATTCACCCTATAGGCTATAACTATGTTGTGCAGTTGTTAAAGAAAATCCATCATTTTAGTTGGTGATATGAGATATCAACAACTCAGAACTAGAATGAGGGAATCTATTCCACAAAAAAATATCCCCGTAGTACTTCAGTCTTTCACCCAGGTGCACGAATCCAAACTTCCCACCCTGTCACCACCTACGGTCTTGCTGCTTCTCCATCATCCGCAGACGGGCGATTTCAATGGTCTGCAAGTACTGCCGGTCCTGAACTGCAAAAAATGTTGCATTTTAGGATGAAATGCAAGACCAAAGCTTTGGAAACGGCTTAACCACTTTTACCCATCAAGACTGCTCAAAAACGGGAATTGAACCCATTAAAATATGGGGATTTATAAGGATTTTCTCTACCAACCATGGTTTTTTTTGTATCGAAAATTGCGATTTTGGATAGAGAGGGCCAGCCATGTGAAGTTCGCTCTTCCCTACAAGGTGAGAAAATCGTGATGTTTCGTGTGGATATTTCTATAACATCCAGTAAAATGTCCCCGAAATATCCCTAAATCAAGCTGTATATATATAATATAATTATACATATATATATTGACTATTGAAAAGTCGGGTCTCAAAACTAAAATGATGACCCAAGAAACCATGCTTTTCTCCTCGATTTCCCCTTTAACAAGTCATCTGGGACGGATCCGGCACTGAGTTTCCGCACGAATTGGTACGGATTGCTGGAATTCTTCCAGAGAGGTCGCCATGTCTCCGCAGTAGTAGGGATGCCCTGCAAATGACCAGGGATAGAAAACTACCAGGTTTCCGGGTGATTCTGAATTGATCATTTAGAGAAAAAACATGAAAAACCTATCAACACCCAGAACAGCTATAGCTATACAAGGAAATATGGATAGTCTATGTATGAATCATCATTTCGATCATGTCCTACAAGAACAAGTTGTGTTTTCCACAGTCTATGTTAGTTTACTAGGGGGCGCAAGACGCTAGTACTGCGCACTCAACCCGATCATAAATATGGACCATACCCCTTTTACGATTTCTGCTGCTCATATACGGTTGAGTCTACATGTCACCTCTGGGCCTGGCATGGGGGTCTGACACCCAAAAAATCACCACCCAGGAAACCAAATACACAAATCTCTAAAGAATCAAGGGGTCAGAGTGGAACCCCTCAGCCATTAATAAAATGAACACCCTTGCAGCTGCTTGGACACCACAGCGACAAAATCTATATGTAATGTATCATGGCAATTGAAAGAAAATTGAAAAATCAAAACTTATTAACAACTATCCTAACTATCCGAATTTGCCAGTTGGAATTTAAAATGCGAAACCAATTTAAAATTCACAGAATCATGGCCCAGGGTGGTCTCCCAAAAAAACATTTCTTTGGGACAGGCGATTGCATGTTCTTAAGGAAAATCCCAGTATTTGCAGTACATATCCCAATTTTGGGGGCATCTGCCATGGGTTGCAACCAAACGAGCCGCTACTGCCCTGTGGGGTTTCAAAAGTGGCAAAGAAAAACATCCCCCATGTCAATGATGTTCCCATTCAGATCTCAATTCATAGACGATTTTCCCATATTTTCCCATTCAAAGCTCCAAATCAACAGGAGATGTCCCAGTTTTTTCTCTTCGGCCTTGGGAGGTGCCATCTTCACTAGGCATTTGCTGACCTGCGGCTCATCCCGGGAAAGGACACAGCAGTGTCCACAGCGTTTTGGTGATATATCTATATATATATACCATCTGGTTGTGACTAACATAGCCATGGAAAATCACCATGCTATTAATAGGTGAAGCATCTATTTCTATGGGTTTGTAGCTGGGAAAATCATAGATATCTGGTTGGTGGTGTACCTACCCCTCTGAAAAATGATGGAGTTCGTCAGATTGGGGATGATGAAATTCCATGAAATTCCCAACTGAATGGAAAAATAAATTTTAAAAGCCATGTTCCAAACCACCAACCGGTAATATATACATATCTAAAATATACTATAGATCTAGGTATATCACCCATCCCGCTGCAGGCGGGTCTACAGTGTGTGGGGTACTGTATCAACTGGAAAACCAACATGTATTTGAGTATCCAATTAAGAGAATGTCAAGGATATGTGGCTTTACCAACATGACCACATGGTTCCGCTAGTGTACCCATCTCTCACTACCGGATACAGGTACAAACATGTACAAACCCCATCAACAATGCACAAATACACAGCTCTCCACAACTAGCGTAGTTTCCCAAGTCTCTTTAGCTCTGACGGAGCTAGACGATGACATTTCCTACACAAACAAATCCAGCATTGACTTGACAGCTCGTTTCCTACCAAGCAGCCACCTCAGCATTTCAGTCACACCCAATTTGTGCAGCTCCAACCTTGGGAAAGTTCAAGTTCCATCCTGAATTCATCATTCATCTCGGAAATTTCAACACCTGAACTGGACAGAACTGGACAGAACAAGTGGGAAGTGTTGTCCGTCCCGGTCCATCCTCTGGTCTCATCCCCCCACGGATCCCTGGTAGAGCCTCCATGGCATCCCTTGGATCCATGATCACCGGATCTCCGGAACGCAAGCGCGGCATGGCGGACGCCAATGGGATGTCAGTGATGTTCCGTGGCGCTGAAAAAAAAACTCACGTGGGGGGATGAAAGCTGATTTTTAGTCGCTGAAATGAGGATAAGACTCACTTCGAGGATAAGCACTTCCATTTCATCATGATCATGATGCCACCTTTTTATGTAGTGTGACTGGAGAAAGCTGATTGGGCTGATGTTTTTTGGGCAGATTGTCCATGGTTCAAGCTTGGAAACAGCATCTTCCATTGCATAGATCTTGAGCAGGAAGTATTACAGGCAACTCCAACTCTCCAGCCACAAGAGGCAAAATGATACAAAGTGGGTTAACCAAGCAGATACAGTTGATTTACTGTACAATTTCTCCATGTCTACCCGAGTCTACCCCGTCTAGCTGGTTTCCTCTATGATTCAGGCTGGAAGATGGCATCCTAAGATCTGGAAAGCTAAGGATATGGCATCTGAGGCAGCATTCTCCGGTTAGAGCTCAAAATCACAGACGTCCCAAAAGTCCTACAGGAAAATCCGTTTCAATCCGAGCATCCCAAACACGAATCTGGCTGAATCCTCATGATGGTTGATGGTTGTTGATGATAAACGTCATGAATTTAGGGAGCAAAAAACAACCAATACTTATAGGTATGATGGATGATATACCTATTGTTTATGATACCCTCTGGTAAATTAACATAGACCCTGGCAGTCATCGGGGTTGGAAGACTAGTTTCCATTAAAAATTGGTGATTTTCAGGGTCAACAAGTTCATTTACCAGAGGGTAAGGATATCTATAATAGAAATAGATTATCTATCTATTTATAGACCTATATATATATACATATATATATATATATCTTATTGTTTATAGGGACAAGCGATAAACCCATTACTTCTGTCAATGCTTCGCAACGCGTTTTTTCCGCCAGCAGCCAGTGGAGGAAGCCTTCGCTGTCCCCATGATCTGAGGCACGCAGAAGCGCATCGAAGCCTGGCTTTCCAAACAAGGAATCATCATCCAATGATATAATATAATATAATATATTATATTATATTATATTATATATAATATAATAATATAATATAATATATAATAAAATAATATATAATATAATATATAATATATAATATATAATATAATATAATTTAATATATAATATAAAATATTACTATATAATATAGTCTAACATAGTATGGTATATTATAGTAATATGTAAAAAAATGAAATCATATAGTATAACATGAAATAATTTAATATAATAGAATATGATATTATATGATATAAAATGATAAAATGAAACAATACAATATAATATAGTATGATATGAAATAATACAATAAGGTAGAGTATAGTATAGTATAATATAGTATGACATATAATATGATATAACATGATATACAGAATATGATATGATATGATATAATATGCTATAATGTGTTATAATTATCCGATATAATATGATATAATGTAATTTAGTATGATTAAAACATGATGAAATATGATACTGTATGTTATCATCCATTATATTATGATATGATACGAAATGATATACTATGATATAATATAATATATTATATAGAATAGCATAGTATAATACAATATATTATAAGAAACTAAAATATCATAAAATATAATATAGTAAAGTATGACATAATATATAATGATATAGTATAGTTCAAGCATATGATATAATACAAAGTAAATATATAACAGTATCGTAAAAGGTATGTTATAGTTTAGCAGGGTTTCAAAGGCTTTCACAATAGAGCCCGTCTTGGACTGGCCTGCGCATACGCATACATAAACGGCTTCAAATACGCAAACAAAACGCATATTCCCGACATATCCAGAAATTGCG
>Ga0126342_10002584_pt1 | contig 28541 bp, 22 predicted proteins | sample Cyp1metagenome_FD_92528 | JGI IMG/M metagenome (GOLD analysis project Ga0126342, IMG submission 92528) | Coral microbial communities from Lord Howe Island, Old Settlement Bay, Australia - Cyphastrea 1 metagenome | ecosystem: Host-associated > Invertebrates > Cnidaria > Coral ... | reverse complement strand
GTCTGTATATCATCTTCTCTTCACATCTTCCCGTCTTCACATCTACACATATCATCTTTTCATCTTCACATCTTGCCATCTTCACATCTACACATAACATCATCCTCTCATCATCTTCTCATCTAGCTTCAAATACCTCTACCAAACCTTCGGTTACCAAACCTCCTAGTAGAAAGGGGTCGGCGGCACCAGGGCGTTAGCCCATTCTATAAAATATCTTAACATATTATAACTTATAACCTGCTTGATGGGGACTCACCGGACTAACCCCAACTGACTGAGGAATAAAAAACCCTGACAAGCGAAAATCTTCGCCCTGGAAATGTGAGGTGCCCTATCTTCAGACAGACCCATATTCTTGATCATTCATGACGAAACAAAAAAGTGTGGATCATGAAATCAGATTTTTTTTACCAACATGTACTAAGAAGACATGATTAAAAGTGTATTGACCTAGTATGTTTTTCATAACAAGCATCCAAATCACCATCTTTGTATGTCATGTTCCAGGTCTCCTGCCCAGTGGATGGTGAAATCCCCCATGGTTTGACCCTTTTTTTTCCTGGTCAAATCGGATCATTTGTGTATGGCTAGCTACTTGAGTGTGGCAAAGCCACAAGCAAACCATGTCCAAAGCATTTTTAAGGTCAGGATATATCAGAAATACTTCGAGTTTCTGCGATTGGCTTTATCGCCTTGATCAGAAAGCCAGGAAAAGTGACCTTAGGTATAACCCTCCTTTTCAACAGCCCACAGGTCATCAAGCAACTCCTCTTTTCCGATCGTTGAGAAGGTTGGCCAAATGATTTATGGAGCAGAAAATAGGAGTCCGGGTCTACCGTGTGGTTGCAGATTGTCAGCCCTAGGTACCATCATCTCGTTTTGAGGGGCTTTAAAAAGTGTTAAAAACCTGAAAGATGTATACCTAACAAAACACTAGTCACTATACCCAACAACAGGTATACCTAAGGTATAGTGAAGTATATACCAATGATACAAACACCTTATCACTATACTTCACTATACCCAACAAAACACTATACCTTCATATAATTATACCTTCCAGTTTCATTGGCAATGTCCCTGCCCGGCCATCCCTCCCAGCCTCCAACTCCTCCTCAGACTCCACCGCGACCTGGTGAAGGAGATACCCTCTGGTCGCCATGGAAAATCATCATTCATAAATTGATGTTCCCATTTAGATAATATTTCGATTGATTGGAATTTTCATTCGAAACATGATATTAGATGCTCATTCATAGCTGGTTGGTGGTTTCAACCTACCCCTCTGAAAAATACGAGTTCGTCAGTTGGGATGATGAAATTCCCAATATATGGAAAAATAAAAGCCATGTTCCAAACCACCAACCAGTATATAATATTATAACATATTATAACTTATTATAACTTATAATCATGTTCCAACTGATTATGGCTTTTATTCATGTTCCAAATTCATGTTCCAAACCACCAAGCAGATAGATATTTGCTGGGATTTTCCAGCTACAACGAAGGCGTGCTATCGGGCACCCTGACCGGAGCCACCGGTGCCACCGGCGCAAGCGAAACGGCCACGTGCTCCGCCAGTGACACGGTCATGACCTGGCGGACCTGGCAGCGTAGGAGTTAGGTGCGAGCACGTGGATGTCATGTTAAAGGTACCACCCATATGGATTGATGGTTAATATATGTTAATACCACCCATAAGCTTGGGGATAGTGGATATATATATATCGTATGATATAGTATAGTGTTCCCCTAAGGTATCGGATTTTCCCATCCAGAATAGGCACTCAAACTGGGCATAGTCCCAAACATTTGTATAAAAAATGTTGGAAACCATCAATCAGATGAGCATGGGGACAAACAATCAACATGTCTGATACCAGGCTGGTCTCAAAGCCTGACCACTTACGAGACTTGTGTCTAAATGCGATGTAAATGCTATGCAAATGCTCCGGCTTAGAAGTGGAGTAACTGGGCTTGTTGCCCCCAAGCGTCAAAGGTAATTGGCCATATGGTGCGACTCCAAACGCAACAGGTGTTTGACACCATCCCTTTGAGCAACGACCTAGGAAGTTGTATCCAGGATTGACCAAGCCCTGATAGATCAGGGGGTCCTATTGAACAGTCACAACTTGTGTCATTAAATTCTTCATCTAAGTATAGATAGTTTTCCCACTAAAGTTGCCTAAAATCCCAATTCATACATATTCATACAATGTCCAACTCTAAGGTGCTTTAAACTCGATTGTAGATATCTCTAAACCCAACAGTTCATCTACTGGGAACCCACCTTGTTGGAGACCAAAACATCCCAGTGCTCCAGCAGCTCCAGCGCCGCGTCGGCTTCGGTGCCTGCGGGTCGTAGCTTTGCGTTCGATTGCTCTCCACATCCAGCTGATTGCTCTCGGCATCATCGCAACACAACTCCTGCGAACATCAAACAGACCCCAAACATGGGGGCATGGGTCAAATACATTATACATGCCCCATTTGATGGGCATGTCAAATCAAGTTGGGGTATGCCCATTATCATTTTTACTACAAGTGTTCGATTCAAATTTTGGTCAAATCCTGTGATTGGAGGATCATCCCAGGAATCGTCAGTGGTGTTTTGTACCCCGGGTGTGTTTTTGTCATGAAAAACCCCTAAAACTCGGGTGACATACCATTTATATCCCAGAATTGGTTTAGAAATCTGCAGAAATCTCCAGAAAATCCCGCAGAAAAGCTGATATTTGGATATATATATATATACATATATATATATGTATATATAGTGGTGGGTAAATTGATGCTGTCCTGCAGATCGTCCCTTCCGCCCAAAATATGATGGCTGGCTGGTTTTTCGATGCGCCCGGTGGAAAAATCTCAAAATTTCTCATCATCCAGGATTCCTATCCTCTGGTTATGACTAACATAGCCATGGAAAATCCCTAATAAATGGAGGGTTCTAGCTGGGAAAATCATCTATTTCGATTAGGGCCATCTATACCATGGCTATGTTAAATAACCAGAGGGTATCTCTTGGATAGTCTAACCCCCTATCAACCAACAGGAGCTTTGAAGAATATTTCCCCATACCTAGGATGGAGAAAAAAGCTATGATCCCTATAAATTATCGCAAAAAATTCTACCTATCTATCACGTGGTAGGGAAACTCCTAGGAGCTCGTTAGCTTCAAACTCACCACTGAACCACTCCCTCCGTGCATAGGAAAACTCACCTCAGATTTTCCCATGCTTTTCCCATAAAGACCCTCCATTTCTGGTTGGTGGTTTTAACCATCTTGAAAAATATTAGTCAATGGGAAGGACTATCCCATATATTATGGAAAATAAAAAATATTTGAAACCACAAACCAGATTTAGTTCGGGGATGTCCATGGGCCAGTCGACTCTCCTCCAAGGGTGGCGCGGCATCACCCAGCACCAGCGCGCGCAGCCGGATGCGCACGGCCTCGGGTGCTTTGGAACACCGTAGGATAGATAACTATGGGGGTGCAGTTCCAGATAGTCGATAGATAACTATAGTTATAACCATAGTTATATAAACTTATACTTGGGATAACCTATAGTTGGGATAAACTATAGTTACTATATTATGAAAAAAAAACTATAGTTGGGATAAGCTATACTACCTATACTCCATCTTTCATGTGTTTTGGCCATGCAACCCCTGAGGTCATCAGCACCAAGTTATCCCAACGCATGGGAGGCAGTACCCCTTGATCGCTGGATGGTTTTTGTTGATGGAAAATCCGAAAATAAATATGGATGAGAACTGGGGGTACCCCCATTTGAGGAAACCTCCATAGAGTTTATAGGGCTTATCTCAACTTGGGAGTTAGTACCATATGTTACAATGTGACTATGAAAATAACCCCAAGTAACTTAAGTATGCACCAAGTATGCAGCCAAACCATGGGAATTGGCCACAAAACGGCTGGTGAGTATAGATGTTAAGCACCCAACATGTGAATTTCCCTGTGAAGATTTCAACACAAAATGGCTGGTAGTTGGATGGGTTTAATTTGGCGGGTACCATTTCAATGGCCATTGGTTGTTGAGCCCCTTAGTTTGAAAAACGTAATATATAAGTCAACTTGGATGCACGTCCGATTATCGATCATGCTTGCATATGTAATTACGGCATTTCCTTGTATACTAGTATACTGCATCAAAAAACACCCAATTGGCGGGTGGGGTACGAGCCTGGTACCTCAGTGGTGTCCTAGTTTGACACACCAAATACAATGCTGTCCAGCTTAAATAGGGATCATTTGGATTGCAGCTACCTACATTTAGAAATCATTGTCAGTGTTCCCGTCTAACAACTTAAAACCAGATTCACTCAATTCAAAGACTATGGAGTAATCGTTGTCTTCTCACATTATTACCGCTCCTCTGATTCCTCGCACTATCCTTACTTTTGTAGATGAATGATAAAGTTCCCTGACAAAACGCAGCCAAATTTCCAGTACATCCACGTGCTGGTAACCAACAAAAATTCGAGATGGAACTTCGAACCTGAAGCGATGAATAGGAACTCAGCTTCCCATGGCCAAGCCCTTTTTCTGACACACAAAAAATTCCTTGGTGAGTAGATCTTGATGAAACCTGTCGGGAAAAAAACCTCTCAACGTGTCCTTGGTCGTTAGGGATCTTTTTGGCCCGTGAAATCCAGGTTTTCACCCAATCTATATAAACAAATATATATATATATATATACCAATAATATAATAGTCACTTCAAAATATCTATCTATATATATATATATATCTATCTATCTATATCTATAAAATTCTATAAATCTATTAGGCACTTGAAAATTCGATTCAGATTCACGAAAATCGCTTCTCCACGGACTCCACGCCATCCGGATGAATCCCGGGACTCCGCTTCCGTCCCCATCCTAGGGACCCAGCTGGCAATCCTTCCATTGGAACGACCTTGGCGTTTGACCCATATACGGGCCCGGAAAAAGCATGGTGATTTCATGATGATTTAACCAGACCTGGGATAGAAATGGATAGAATGGAATGCATTGGGATGTCATGTTTACTTAATCAATGGCCATTCCAGGATCCTAAATTGGAGGTACCTACCATATATAAGGCCTATGTAAGGCCTATGTAAGGGGATATCCCCAGAAAACAACCAACTTAATGGAGTGTAAACAACCAATTTATCCCATCGCCCTAACATTAAACAAACATTAAACACTCTGCAAAGGGTCTCAAATATGTGTAAATCCCCTACTGAACCATGGTTTCTTGGGAGTGTTTTGTATGGGGTGAGGGATTAGATGTCAATATACAAATGGAAGAATCCTAACTATCAACTGATAGTTGTCGCTATTATATTATAATGACTATATTGTAATACACATGAACTGCAAATACCAATTCCTCAGCCAAAATATTGAATATCTCAATGGTCAAACATGTAGGGTCTTCAAGTTTGGCAACTCACCTCTTGGTTTCTCTTCATTGTTTTTCTCATAGCTCTGCTAGTTAGCCATCTCCCCCATAAATGGCATGCTTTTCTAAGTTATAATTTACCTATAATTTCAGCTGGTTGGTGGTTTTAACCATCTTGAAAAATATGAAAGTCAATGGGAAGGATGACATCCCATATATGACATGGAAAATAATCCAGTCATGTTTGAAACCACCAACCAGTCATCATTACAATAGCTTGATAAAAGGTGTACCCTCTGGTAAACGTTTACATAACTATGGAAAATCACCATGCTATCAATGGGTAAACTCACTATAAATATCTATAAATCACCATTTTCAATAGCTATGTTAGTCATTACCAGAGGGTAAATTCCTATAAAAATCCCATTTTTCATTCCAAACACATCCCCTGAGGACTTCACCATAGCGCGGCGGAGGACGGATCCAAGGCGTTTCCAGCGCCTGTTCTTCTCCTGAAAAGAAATGGAGGTCTCAATGGGAAAATCCGTAGGAACATCATGAGAAAATCCATGGGAAAATCCATGGGAAAAATGCCCTCTGGTAATTTGTTACAGTTTGCTATTGAAAATGGTGATTTATAGTGAGTTTACCCATTGATAGCATGGTGATTTTCCATAGTTGTGTTAGTTTACCAGAGGGTATGTGACATGGATTTGTTTCCCCTAGAAATGGAGCTTCAATGGTGGGTCATCATGGTGATATCCCTAATGTAAACCATTGATTACTTGCTAAACCTCCCAGTTTCTGAATAGTGGGTACCAACTTTAATGGGGATGTTTTTGACTGTTTTTGAGGAAAAGACACCAATGCTTGGTCAGGGGTTACTAATCCGGGTGACATTACCCCGCAAAACATGAATCTTTGGCTCGGGTTTTAAAGACGATTATAGTCTTAGACTGCCGATCCAAGCTTTTCCCAGGAAATTCTGGGGGGATTAGGGGAATTTACGCACCAAAAGTAGAAAGCCTAGAATTTGACCAGCTAAAGATGGAAGGAAACGAAGATATTCAACAACAAAATTTTTGGAGATCAACCATGATCAACCAGCCAAAGAGGTGGGATTTGAACCGCCGGAGAGGGGATCAACCAAAAAAAAAATTGAGCATTAACCTGCATCAGATGTACCAAAAAAAATTGGAGGTGTGTTCTGACATCCATGTAAGTGTTGGATCTACATGTAGCCCTCAGCTTCTTGGGTGAATTTAGTGCCATCCCTGTCAGCTCTCTAAGATCTTTCAATGTTCAACTCATTGAGATCACCCTTCACCTTGGATGATCCAGTCCTCAAAGTTCATGTAGAGATCCCACAGGGGAAAGGCTCCTAAGTTGCCACGTTTTCACATGGCCAAGGATAAGGTGGCCTAAAATGTGGGACTGCACATGTTGTACATGGCAATTGGAAATCCATATGATGATGTTCCCATCTATAAACCTCCATTTCTAGAGGTTTTTCCAATGATTTTCCCATATTTTCCTATGATTTTCCCAGCTAGAAACCTCCATGGCTAGTTCGGGTAGCCACTGGGCTTTCCCGCTCCAGTCGCTGCCGACTGTCTCCACGGCTTTCTCGAAGAGCTCGCGTAGGCCATCCTGACTTTCGGCGAGTCGCCATGGGGGGTGAAAAACTGGCAGACTTGCAAAGATCAATCAAATTAATTAAATGATTTAGGTCATTAATGATATTTATGATCACAAAATCAAGTTTAGATTCTATTTATTTAATCAAACGAATCTATAGATTGGACCAGAAAAAAATATACCAGTGGATTTGAGTAGTTGAACCAAGAAATTTGAACGATTCATATGACTGACATCCAATGATTTTTAGTAATCAGAAGATGATTCATTGGTTAGCAATGCAGTTGGAATACTACTTCATTGGTAGTATATGACATCAAAAAAAAACAATACAGTTGGAATATTACATGGTGAGCAATGATTGATATTGCATACATCAGATTCAACCGAGTTCAACGGGGTGGTTTATCATGCAATTCTGGGAACTGCTTCGGGATGCATCCCAGTTGTGGTTGATAACTTTAATAACCCACCTATAATCCATGGGGATATTGATATTACCTACAATCACTGAACTGTAAGATTAGTAAGATGGCTATTAGCCACTGCAAAATCATGTCCCCAGCTCAAGTGACTCAGTAGTTCCCCAATGGTCATTAAAATCATAGGAAATCATTCAGTCTTGGGGTGCTTTCCCTTATAGCAACCAAAAAACAGACAGAAAATCTACGATATCATAGATCTATCATAGGGTTGGGAAACTCAATTCATAGCTCGAATTGGCTCCCGCTTTTGCTGGGAATATGGAGACCCCTGGCTCCGAATCGCTCCCTCCATTCACCACTGGATAGATGTATAGAGAATTTGATGGCAGTATAGATACTTAGTCTATTACCACCAAGATCATCTAACACATAGTGTATTGAACACATCTATAACATAAATCCCTAGAGATCCCTATAAATCCCTAGAGATCCCTAGAAATATTTCCAGGTCTCCAAACTTCCGCCCTCACCTCCGCTCCATCAGCCGATACGGCAGCTTGGCAGTAGTGCACCTTTCAACTGGTCCACTGGTGCTTCATCGTCTAGCTTGGATTTTTCTGGGTGATAACCCTAGTACCCTCTGGTAATTTGATACATAGCTATGGAAAATTGCCATTTATGGTTGATTCACCTATTAAAAATGGTGAATTTCCATAGCTATGTAACAAATTACCAGAGGGTAACTGGGGTGGATCCACCCTACTTATCCCACTGGGAAATTTCCTTTTTCGCACTAGTGGGATGAACCACCAAGTAACGCCAATCATAATATAGTGTATGAACCTTCTAATGGTTACCTTATGAAATATGCTATATACATTATTTACATTTAAACCTATGCTGTGGTGAATCATTTTAGCGAAGTTGCTTGAGAACTATAGATAAACTGTTGGCTTAATTGAGCTTATAAACCAAGCTGTAAATGGGGTGTACGTTGATTTTTTTGGGATTCAATCGGCAAGAATTGGGTGTTACGGATACGAAAAGATGTGGGATAAAGTATGCTGTTATCAATGGAAAAAAAAAACTATATCCGGGATATAATATAGAGCGATTGGTGATTTAACCACTATATATACTGGTTGGTGGTTTCAACCCCTCTGAAAACTATTAGTCAGATGGGATGATTATTCCCAATATATGGTAAAATAAAAAATGTTCCAAACCACCAACCAGATATGTATATGTATATACATGTATGGGTTCCACGGTTCAACCATCAAAATATAGGAATACAACGGATACCTGTTGGTGGATCAGTACATTTATTCGGGACAGGCATCCTAAGTGCCATGAATCTCACTGGGGATATTCCATATAACCCTCAAAAAGATAGAAAAGTGATTTATCCCTGTTCTTACGTGTCCATCTTTTTTTGGGTTGTTACAGTAGACACATATAGAGAGAGAGAGAGAGAATTGTAGATATACATATTTAGATGTATTATATATAATCTATAATATATATAATATAATACGTATATATATATACATACATAGCTGCTGACTTATTTCATGTGATTCGTATCCGCTTACGATGCCTCAAATGTACCGCATCCTATGGGGTGCTGTGACCCGCAAACACGGTGGTGTCATCAGCAAAACGACGTGGATTTCACCAGGAAAAATGTCGTGATTTCACCACGAAAAGAATGGTGATTTAAACAGGAAAGGTTGGGATTTAAGCATGAAGATGATGGGTGCTGGATCTGTATCATGGTGCAAAAACTGTGATTGCATCCATTTTGAAACTAAGGATGAAACTGCGTGATGTTCTGCCGGAGAATGCAATGCAAAATCTGAGATGATATAGTATCGTTGTCATCCTGAAGTAGATAGAATATATATATATATATACCATCTGGTTATTTAACATAGCCATGAAAAATCACCATGTTTAATAGGTAAACCATCTATAAATAGGCCATCGAAAAACCATGGTTATGTTAGTCATAACCAGAGGGTATACAAGGTTCAAACATATTTCCATTTTGCTGATGGGCTCTTGTGGAAATGTCCATCTTTCCAGAGTCACCTGATTCCAGGTCGGTAGATGGAAGAGTTTTTTTCAGGACATGGTAAGCCCAAATTCTGGGACATCCCTCGAGGGTACATCCCGAAAAAAAAAAAAAAACTATTAAATTTCCATAAATCCCCATAAGAAAGGACACTTTACCCATGTTTTCTCCACATCAGATCGGGACTTCCGCTGAGCGCACCCAGAGATCCACACAGGCAGGTGCCAGCTTTAGGGCCTCCCAGCTCGGGGGCCCCCGAAAAACGCCTGCAAATTGTTCATGTACAAGCTCGGAGAAATACGAACCTCACTGGGAGAAATACTATATAAACCCATCAAAAAATCATAAACCCATCAAATTCAGATAGCTCACTGCGAGAAATACTAAACCCAATTTATCCCAATTTTATAACTCATAAACCCATCTAATCTGCAAAAAGCATAATCTGACAAATTCAGATCTGTATGGTTATGATCCAATACTGCTTGGTTGAGGGGATCTTGCAGTTGGTCCACAACCCTCATGAAATCAGTTTGTATAGACATGAATCAACCATCAGGCATGAATCTGCATTGCTCAAGTAATTTCAGCCAGTTGGGTGTCACTTGCTCCGAGAGAAATGATTGGTAAACGCACAAAACCACAATTTTGCAGATCATGACGCAATAAAATACGTGCCACCGCAGAATTTTAAGCATAGCCCAATGTATCCTCATTTGATATCATTTATCTCAGGCCAATCCTTTTTCGAAGCAGCGAGAAAGAGTTAGGGACTAGTTTCTTAGTAGTGCGCATGCTTATGCTTAGCGTGTTTTGAACCGGCTGCTTTCGATATTCGGGGCCACTGTTGTCCACAACGTTGGCCCACGGCATAGACCCTGCACAAAACTCAATCCCTTGCAGGATTCGATATTCATGCATTTCTGGTAAAGATAAGCCATCATTCACTATGGTGGATACATCATGATACATCATATGTTGGTGCTTAAATCATTTAAATCCGTATTCTGTACTTAGATCATCTTAGATGTGCATCCCAGTTATACAGTAAGAACCTGTCAAACTTACTGTATGATATAGTTATATAATATTATATAACATTCACAACATATGGGATGCACATCCTCAAGCTAGCTTGTTCATCCACGGTTGGTGCGTTCTGCCCCCCACATCTGTTTTACAAAATGCATTTGCTCATTTATAAAAACATACCCTGTGGTTATTTAACATAGCCATGGTATAGATGGCCCATAGAAATAGATGGTTTACCTATAAATAACATGGCGATTTTCCATGGCTATGTTAAATAACCAGAGGGTAATAATTTATCAAGATCCTTTAATGCTTTTGCAATATCAAATGAACGATAGGCTTGTATTCCTCTCTTACAGTATCATCTAGATCTTCTAAATCAACCTGTTCTGAAAGATCTAATGCACAACAATATACCCATGCTATTGACCCACGTTTTTAAACCCGTTTTTGAGCACCTTGACATAGACGTTCAGGCCGCTTTCGCTTCCACCTCTGGGATTTTCTCAAAATGAGTTTATGGCCATTTGGGGATGATTCCCATGGCCGTCGTGACTTTCGTCGCGACGTGAGGTCGGGCCCCATACATTTGCCAGATCATGTTCCATGAAATATCCATGAAATATCCAAATATATAAATCCCTAAATTGTTGGTTAAACCCGAAAAAAATGAGTTGGTTAAGTCACACTCAGTCCTAATCTGTGCTGTTGGTCTCCAACTACTCCCACCGTCCTCCGCGCAAGGTCTTGTCTGCTCTCCCGCTGTGGCACAGCATGGACAGTGTCATCGAGCTAACAGGTGTGTGCTAAATGCACGATGCACACCATCGGCCCAGATAGGAGCTTGTTAAATGAATGAATACTTGCTAATAGTAATAATTGCACCAAAAATACAATAAAGATTCAATAAGAATGAATAGTACTGGATAGTAATGATTTGTGATATAATGAATAACGAAATGACAATAACCAATAGAAAGAAAATAAACAGTAACAATGACAATAACATATAATGTGTGGTACTATTCATAATCATGGTATGATGTGGTATGGCTCGAGCCATTGTGTACCCCAAGAAGCTGGAGACTTTACTCCTGGTTCGCAGGGCTCAGTGTTTTTGGACCCTCAAGTACTTCAAATGCTAAAGTGAACTGGCAGCTACCTTGCGGTTCAGTTGGGGCGGCTCACTTGTCAGACACGTCTGAGTTCAGGAAGCCGTCTAAGTCTCTGAGCAGAACCTGGCGTGAGAATCCCAAGGGTGACATCCCAAGTGGTTGACATAGCATCACTTCATCTGGATTTATGTGGATTATCTCCCCAGAAGAATGAAGTTAAGAACGAAAGCAAAAAACCATGTGTTAAGAAGAGATTCCGGGTTTTCTACCCAGTATCGTGGTCCATATTCGATTTCAAGGATGCAACTTCCACCACGACACCACGATTGAACCACTGTTTGTTTGACGTCAATGTCTGGATCCGAAGTGTTTGGGAGATTACACCTGAATGCACAAACGGCTTCAAAAGTGGATGGTTGAATAATGGCCAAAATCTAAACTCTTGGAACCATACCCAAACTATCAACATTGAATCTGGGCCAACCAAACCTGGCAAAATCGAAGCTGGAAAAGCCATCCTTTTCCTCATGGATTATATTATAAAATTATATTGGGATTCACGGGGTTTCCCGGTGTCATTTCTCCCGGAAAAAAAACAAAAACAAAACAAAAACAATCCCTCATGATGTTCCCATTGATGATCTTCCCATCATACCCCTTCCATTCATTGAAGATTCGCCCTTCGAACATTGGGATTTTCCATTGGTCCACTCCATCCATCTTTGGGGCTCATTGTTGTACTGGCACCTCCAAATATGATTCATAGCTGCATTCCAGGGCCATCCATAAATAGATCCACTACATTCAACCACGGTTGGACCTGGCTCTGCAATATTAGAAGCATGGGGTTCATCCTGAATCCCAAAAAAAAAACTCCGGTGTCATCAAACGTGCAATTTTTATATCCACTATAGCATTTTTGAAGCTATAAACCGTCATTTATAGTGGATTTCCCATTGCTACGTTTGATGACACCAGAGGCTACATTCCAATCATATCCCAATGATTATCCCAATATAATCCAATATATCCCTCTAAATCCGTATAAGTCCCTAGTTGATTCCTATCTCCCCATTCCCAAAAAGATAGACATACTGCTTGGTGGTTCATCCCACGGCTCGTAAGTGGTTTATAACCCCAGTGATTTACATGGGATAAGTAGGGTTAATCCACTTATAACTGGGGTGAACTAACCCACTTACGAGCCGTGGGATGAACCACCAAGTGGTCCCCCTTTTTCAAGATGGACGTGGCTCGTGCAACCATCGAAGGTGAAACCCTTACGCCACCGAGCTGCCACCACAGCCAAGAGCGCAATGAGAACCGGAAGCAACCTGGGATGGCCCAAGTTGGATGATATGGGATGAAATGTCATGGGGATTTCATACATTTTCCATGGGGATTTCATGTGGATTTCATGGGGATATGATAGATCAAACCTATTTTCTGGCCAAGAATCCAGCAGGAAAGTGATCTTCCAAACATGTTCTTAGGTTCAATGTTGGAGTTTGGAGGCGTGCCCGGAGGAAGCTCAAAGAATTTTTTAGTTGAAACGTGCTGAAACCACTCAAAGTTTCAGACCCAGCTAGGTTTTCCTGCAAAATGACCATACTGAAACTGGAGGATTGTGACTTCAAATTTCCGTGTCCATCATGTGAGTCTTTGTCAAACTCGGGGACTCAAAAACTGATACAAAAAAATGCATGGGTCAAAATCATCAACCCAAATGATATAAGTTATACTATATGTATTACATGTTCTATCCATATAACCTGCTATCCATATAACCTGCTATCCATATTGATATCATTAAGCAGTATTGATATTGTGAAATAGTATATATATATATAATTGTTGTGTCTTCTATAGGAATAGATGGATGGTGTCATATTCACATCAAGAATATTAAAGAATATTTAACAATAGAAAACACAACTTTGAGTTGAACATATGAAAAAACATCTACAATGTGGTAAGCCCAGTTAACTACATAGTTTGGTATCATCAATTATAATCAATTGTATAGATATAATATATCATATAACCATAAACTGTAGGAATTAGTTTTATCAACTATAGATACTATAGATACTATAGATAAATCATGATATATCTACCATAAACCTGAAACACCAATCTTGAACTGCTAATGTATAACCATTCTGATCTACAATTATATAGATACTAGTATAATTTATATACATGTATATATATATTATAATGAATGGTATCAACAGATACTGATACTTTCAGATATAATATATATAATATATATATATAGCTACTATAACTATGAACATTTATCGATATACATATATATATATATATTCTATAAGACAGATCTACCATAAACATCCATAAACTCTGTGTACCATCTATACACACTAGGTATATTTATATAGTAATATAATATATATATATATATATATTCATATCATTTATGGTCACCATTTATACTGTAACATCTATAAGTACTATCAAAAAATATCTATCATATATATATACTCTAAATGATATATATATATATATATTATTACTATAACCATAAATCCATATACAGTAAATGCCCCATTTGTATATACCCTCTGCTTATTTAACAGTTCGCCATGGAAAATCACCATGCTATTAAGTTCGGTAAACCATCTATTTCTATGGGCCATCTAGACCATGTAAATTACCAGAGGGTAAGTACTATTGAACATGTTGTACCCTCTGGTAATTTAACATAGCTATACATAGCTATTGAAAATGGCCATTTATAGCGAGCTTTCCCATTAAAAATGGTGATTTTCCATAGTTTATAGTGGATTTTCCATAGAAATAGTGGAATTTCCTACTGAAAATGCTGATTTTCCATAGTTTTTTGTACGTTTACCAGACATAACTATGGAAAATCACCATTTTCAATGGGAAACCTCACTATTTCAATGGCCATTTTCAATAGCTATTTTGACATAACCAAAGGGTCAATCTCCCACGACTTTTTTCAAGCGACAGGGCCAAGAGCCCGCAGGGTCCCTCGGATCGCACCCCAAGCAGCGCAAAGAGGATCTCCAGAAATCGCCGTGGCCTGGAGGTTTTTTCGGAAAAAGGAAAAAAAAACCTGGAGATTTAACCATGGTTTAAGATGGTTTAAGATGGTTTAAAATATGGATTTATATGGTTTTATATGGTTTTATATGGTTATATATATATATTATATATATATTTGGTGTTTGATATGGTTTTTATGTGGTTCTAAAAAGTTTTTGTATGGATAATCATGGGATAATAATTAGACACTGGGATATGAATGGATATTCATGGATATTACCCTGTTCAATGGATTATAAATTGATATTTCCCGTTGCACCCTTCAGTGTCATCAAACATGGCGGGCAATTGGAAATCACCAAAGAAAAAGGAGGTTTACAGCTGGGAAAATTATAAAACTCACTGGGTGGTTTTCCATTGCCACGTTTGACTACCGGAGGACAACATGGTGAAAGTGATACTCGAACATGTGGAAACAACAGATTTTTTTCAGAACTGAAAACGGGATGTAGTGCTGCTCATCTGCTTCCAAGGGAACATCACCCGTTTTAGGCAAACGAATCTGCTTCCCCTAGAATTGATGGTGAAATCCGATTAAAACCCCATTCAGACTTCATAAACCCCAAAAACAAACACATTTTGTTTATGACTCATTAACCAACAAACTATATCATATTGTCGGATATATGTATATATATATGTATCATTATATCATTATATCCCCATCATATCCCCACAAAAATATGCTATTATTAAAAGCATTATATATAATGATCATCCGACCCATCATCACTTCTATCTCCCCACATTTTTGACAATTAAACCCCTAAATTATGGTGTGCCATCCCCATGCATACCATGATTTTCTCACCGGAACCAGGATTTCGTAGCCACTGCTTCCAAGCCGCAAGAGTTTCCGGCTCAAGCATCATCTATTCATTCGATCTCTGCATTCTGTGTCAAAATTGAAACCCAACAATATCATATTACCCTCTGGTAAATAAACAAAAAGCTATTGAAAATGGCCCAGTCGAAATAGTGCGTTTTACCATTGAAAATGGTGATTTTCGATAGTTTTTTTGTTAATTTACTAGAGGGTATATGATATTGTTGGTCATCCCCATAGGAAATATCCCCCATCCCAACAGGGTCAACATCTCACTGCCAACCAATCACAACATCAGTACTATGTATTACGAAAATGTCTACCAATCACCCAGCAATCAGTTTATATTGGAGTAATCAAAGGCCAATCATGTTTCACATCATTCATGATTTGTAAAGTATGTCAGAAAATTACCATGAATTACTGGTTAGATAATTATTTGCCATCAACAAACATAATTACTATGGTACTGGTAATTCATGGTGAATTACCAAAAATCACGACATGTCAGACACCCAGCCCAGCAGATCACCATCATATTCCCATTGTTGTTGGTTTATAGCCTATTAATTAACCACTATTAACCACGATAAAAACCATCACTATTAACCATCACCCAGCACCAGGATGCCAAGCCGCAAGATGTATTCAAAGGCATGGAGCATCACTGCCGCCACCACCCAGGCGCTCCCTAACGCTCCACGGGTCACCGAACGCCCCTCCCGGGCGCGTTCCAACCTGCGCTGCGAACCGAACCCGTTCTGAGCAGGCGAGTGGAACTCGCAGAAATTGGGACCTTCAACCCGAAATAAAACAGAAAATACGGCTTTTACTATGCTTTTACTATGTTTTTACTAGCAGAAAATAGGTAGAAATAGGGGATTGGAGCTGAGAAAAGCTGGATTGGACATGATTTAACCAGCAGAAAAAGTGACGAAGGGAAGCAGGAAACACAAGTGGGACTATGGTCGGTTACAGTATAACCACAGCATTGTGAGAAGCACATGACGACAACGCAAAAGATGCTAGAGGGCCAATCAAACCCAGAGTCTGGATGTCCAGTCTGGTTACAGTCTAAGCTTGTGCATTGCTTCTGGTAGCCAGAAAACAAACACACTACATCAGGCAAAACCACCATTTGCAATTCAGGTGACAAGACCTTCAGGTGGTGATGCCTAATGTTTAGTTCTTCCCAAGTTCCCTACTTCTGTTCCCAACATGTTTCAAATTGTCCTGTCCCCATGTGTCCTTGGTTGTATTTCACCACCATCTTCCTGATCTTTCCTGGTTTTGTCTCACCCCAAAAATCTGTCATTGCAACCCCCATCTGACCATTTTCCAATAGAAAAAGAATCTTTCAAATCCAGTTCTCACCATGTCCCTACGCTTTCCACCCATTTTTACTACATTCTTTGAATTCCATCCCCGAATTCGCCAGATTGTCTGCCACTTTCTGTGGATATTTGCGTGGTTCCGACCACCACGCCGAAGCCAAGCCGCATCTGCAGCGCCGCCCTCATCTGGGCGCGAACTTTGGCGCCAACCTGAAACAATGACAGGAACAGCAAGCCGGCACCAATATGTGGATTTGACCAGCAAGAATACGAATGAACCATCGAACACTGGAATATATATGCATTGGAATATAAATAGAATCAACAGAAATGGTGGATTAACTATCGAAAATAGAGATTCAATAGGGGACATCGGGGGATATCACAGTGTCATAATGGAGCCATGGAGGTAAGATTTGTGGTGGAAAAGCCATGGATTTTTCTCACCTGGGTCCAAAAAGTGGTTTAACTCATATTTAGGTAAGCCCATTTGGTATCTTATATAACTTATATATATATATTATAACTTATATCTAACTTATATATAGATATCTAGTTGGTGGTTGACCTACCCCTCTGAAAAATATGAGTTCGTCAGTTGGGATGATGACATTCCCAATAGATGGAAAGTCATAAAAGTCATGTTCCAAACCACCAACCAAATATTGTTGGTCATCCCCATAGGAAATATCCCCCATCCCAACAGGGTCAACATCTCACTGCCAACTTTTTTCACAACATCAGTACTATGTATTACGAAAATGTCTACCAATCACCCAGCAATCAGTTTATAACTTGGAGTGATCAAAGGCCAATCATGTTTCACATCATTCATGATTAATTAACCACTATTAACCACGATAAAAACCATCACTATTAACCATCACCCAGCACCAGGATATATAGATAGATCACCCAGCAGGTGGGTGAACTCCCGGTCCAGCTTAGCGCCTCTGTGGGACTCTGGCGCAACTGTGCCAGCGCAGCGTGGAAGTTGTTCTCACCTGTGGTGAGGTCAACCGGGGTTGTGGGAATCCTGCAAAATGGGTATAAACATATACTGTATATATATAATTATTTATATATATATATACATACTTATTATATATCTATATATTAATATCTTATAATATATTTAATATTAATATTAGTACATATATAATGTCTGTACATATATATATATAATGTATTTATAAAATGTATGTACAGTATACGTATATATATATATATATCCCCATTAACGGAGGGATGACCATCCCCCAATATGGGTGTATAATCATTTGTCCATGCCACATACGATTTTTGTTATCCACCAAGCCGGCCTGAAAGTGCAAGGGTTAGATGCAAACCATAGTCACTTGGGATGATTTCAACTGAATCAGATGTGCTCTTGGAATGATTAAAAGTATGATTTTACTGATTCAGGGATTTGATTTGGTATTTAGTTGAAAGTAAATTCAATTTAAATCAAGAGCTCTTGAAAGTAAATGATTTTAAATGAACTCGATCTGGAACCCGCACAATGCCCCAGCAAAAGCCTCGATTTAGTGATTTGTTTTGAAGTCATCTGTTCTCCCCACGCAACAAACAGGATCGAACAAAACGGACTGTCCAACCAACAATGCATTTGAGATCCAGCCACTATTCTAGAACGCATGGCGTTCTATTCCGGCATGCCCTCCGTGCCGTGCCCAAGATCAATGGTTTGACATGAATTTCGACTTGAAAAGATGGGCAATCCCCAGTTTTGAACATCATTTTCTTACTGGTGCTAAACGCAGGGAATGGATGAGAATGGGGGAATGGGATGATTATTACTAGTGATACAGTATCTAGTGATTATGGATCATTCCCTCATTCCCTACTAAGCACCACTAAGCCTTGAATTCTCCAACTTTCCTGTGTTAAATCGGACAGTCAAATCCGCCCTCAATCTAGGTTCCCCCACAGGTCATTAGTGCAGCACAGCAAGTATCCAAATCACATCCACTTACCTGGCTTAGCATGGCAAAGGACTCCCCATCCTGGATGGTTTCCCTTACAAGGACCGTGACATGGCGGGTTTTGCTGCTGAGAATTTCCACGTGTTGCTGGCTATATCCCCATGATATAAGTTTCAAACATATTCGTCCACGACATCTTCTTTGTTTTAGCCAGAAATCATCATAGATCATCAGCCATATCACATATAGATCATCATCTAACATCACATAAACATACATAAAATCATACACCAGCGATAAAGCAAAAAATAGCCCAAATAAATCGCTGGTAAAACAGCTGTAAAACCCCAAAGGTTCACCATTGGTGCTATCACCAGCGTTTGTTGGCTTTGAATCACGATGTTTATCCATGTTCCTATGGTTTTCCTATGGGTTTCCTATGGGTTTCCTATGGTTTTCCTATGGGTTTCCTATGGGTTTCCTATGGTTTTCCTATGGGTTTCCTATGGTTTTCCTATGGTTCTCCTATGGTTTTCCCATGGTTTTTCTATATGGTCTTGTTGGTATCATCCCCCAAAGATCCTCCGCCCTCCCAATGGCCCTGGCCTCCGCGAGCTTCAACACAACCCCTGGGGCTGGCTCTTCCTCCTCCTAGAGATGGCTTCATCCGATTCAAATGGTCAAAAAAAGGGGGCTCACACTCTACTTTTAGACTTTTAAACCTCAAAATATGACAAAAATCGAAAAAAAAAACCGGCCAACAACAAATGAGTGGTGTACCCAGTAAGGTTAGGTCCATACGTTCGTTTAACGGCGATGCAAGACTGGATCAAAGTAGATCCGTACAGACAGTATAGCATACGTGCATGGTATGTTAGGTATGGGAAATCTACTTCTTCAGTTTTCCTATTGCTATAAGTCAAATGGAATGCACGATGGTAGGTGATTGTACTGTATACAAAGCAAGCATGGCTCGCAGCTGGCATGGTCAAAGCGTCTGAAATGCGCTGTGTGGCCAGCAGGTACCAGCAGGGAAACCAACCCACTTCAAGAGATGGTAGTCTTGTCCGTGAAAGTATACCAGTCATGGAAGAAGAACCGTACTATTGAAAAAGACAAGCATCCCAGAAACTTTCTATGTGTATGCGCAAAAAGTCGCCACAAGAGAAAACCGACTGTTGTGTCTTGCAGTTGGATGGATACTCATGATTCATTGATAGATTGATCGATGGTTTCCTTCTGTTTCTATCCCTATTTAATTTGTTCATTGGATATCTATCCGATACTTCACATCGACTTAGGTTCAGAATTGTGCATCCATTTACGTTTTGTAGATGTTCCCATAAATAGAGTGGTCCCCAACTGCTTATTTTGCAAAAGAGTCCACTGCTTATTTAGACAAAATGAAGATATGAAGCATGTCTCACAGAAACAAAAGCGTGGGTATTTCTCGTCTACCCGGTAGGTGCCTGCGTAAATCTGCAATGTTCAACGACGACTGCGCAGTATCCCTGAACGGTCCCTAACTTGTTGGTCAAATCACCCATGGCATCACGTAGGCGATTTGGAGCCCTGAAAACTTCGGGCCATGTTGGGATCGTCAGCCTGGATGCCTTTAAAAGAAGAACATCAGTCCAGTCATGTCGCGATCTGAGCTCGATATAGTACATATATATATGTGTGTATATGTATATATATATATATTATTAATATATAATTATATATATACCTATCCCCGTTCCCTATCATTTTGAGGTGGTCATGTATCCCATTATATGCCCAGTGTTAACCCACTATTAACCCATAATATCATTTTTGTCATTCTGTAATAGTGTATCCAGATTCAGTGTCTCTGTTATCATGTATCTTTGTATAATATAATGTCTGCAAATAAATTCCCATGAAATTCCATTAACATCCCATTATACCACCATGTTTGCTTGCTAGAGCAATTTTCTCCAATTACATTCCCATCGTATTGCGTCCCATATTATATCAAAAATCTATCCCTATGAATCCCTATTGCTGTTGATCATATGTTTGCTAGTTAAACCAGTTACACCCCCCATTCTTGCAAGTTTCACTCGTTAAAAAAGGCCATTCTACCACTATTGTTCGAACTAGTCCCGAAAAAAATATCCAGTGCTGGGAAAAAGCAAGCCCAAAAAAAAGATAGAAAAGTGATGCATCACTAAATTGCACCTAAGTGGATTTAACCTTCCTAACCTTTCTATCCTTAAAAAAGACAACAAAACGACCCAGAAAGTTTCCCATCTCCTTGGCATCGCCCAAGTGAGGCTCATCCTGTCGGAGCCATTCATAACATATCATATTGTGTATGTATAATATTCATGGTTAATCAATGGATAATCTATGGATAATCTATGGATAATCTATGGATAATCTATGGTTAATATATGGATAATCTATGGTTAATATATGGTCGAATATAATATATATATATATATATAGATATACAGATATGATATAGTATATCTTAAACAAGATGTATGCAAAATATGATGTGTATATATTGGTTCAACTACCCATTTCGGGACATATTTTTTTGGACCCTACACATCCTTGGCATGTTGATTCATTCTACTTCGAAATTCCAACAGTAGTTACCCCTGCCCCAGATTGGTGATAGGCTTACCACCTACATTATGGTTGGTATTATGAAGTAGGAGTTAACCATAAATATACAATGGGCTCTATATATATATATTAATGGTAGGTTTACTGCACTATATATATATACATACAATGGTCTATAAAAAATAACTTCCCCCACTTTTTTTGCACCAGTATATATACAGTATGTATATATATATATGGTACTGTATATAAACCCATTGGTTGAAGCACCAAAAATGGTGATATCAACTGCTGGGATCATCCCAAGGCTCGCCTGCAGCAAGCCTCCGTCACTGCGCCGTCGGAAACGCCGTGAGCCGGAACTGGCTGAGGCGCAGGGCGAGTCCTGGAACACAGGGCGTTCGTTCAGCACGGCTGTTTGAAGCCGCTGAAAGTTTTGGGGTGGATACATACGTCTATATACATATACATGTGTATATATATATACAATATCTGTGTATGTATATATATACATGTATATATATATACGTATGTATATATATGTGTGTGTGTATGGAAATTTCCTAAAATGGAGGATATCCCAAATCATCCAAATGATGTAGACCACTTTGGTGTTGAAACCAATGGTTTTGGGTGTCCCCCATTTCAAGAAACCACCATATGAATATGAATTATGAACCACTGGAACAAAACTTCTGATAATTATTTCTGGTAAATGGTCAGATGGTCAGATCTTAAAGTACATAAGCAAGAAATAGAAACATGAACGCACAAAAAAAAACAATGTGAATGGGTCATCGACCAATCCGAACAGGAATGCAATCATCAAGATGTTCATCAGACTAGCGGGCTACATATGTTCCGAACACCCTCTTTGGTACGTGGAATCCTAGGTTGGATGCTACAGCGTCACGATCTAGTCTCTCCCTCGTGTATTTAGCTTCATTCCAGGGACTTTGTCCTGCAACTCCGAGTGTTGGGACATGGCTCGCAGCACATGGAGCGCTGGAAATTGCTGTTATTTTTCTTTCAACGGGGAGTTGCGGTTCGAAGGCATAACAGTTACTTGTATCATAGATATATTACATGGATATACCTCTGCGTGCTATCATACCCATCCCTACATTTATGTTCAACCTGTCGTGCAACAAGACATGAATTCCTCATGTCATGGCCAGGAAAAACCTACACTGGGAAGTGAACTGGTGGATGGGTCTTCCAGGTCACAGGTCTTGTCCATTCTTGTCCCATCTGCGGGTAGTAATGGAATTGTGAGCTGGATCTACGGCGTTGTCCACAAACCGAGAAAGTTTCTCATCATGTTACCAATCAAAGTTGCCAGTTTGGAGGCAAGTGTTCCCACTTCTGGATCAACCTATGATTTTGCAGCGCGTGACTGAGTCTTCCAAGCCCAAATCAGTGGATGATGAAGGCGGCCGTTCGAGGTAGTGCCATGCGAATTCCCGTGGTTTGCAATTTTTCAGGTAGACCTTGTAGATCCAATGTTTTAAAAAAAACCAGTCAAATTTTGTCCCCCCAGATATTAATTTCACCTGGCAGTGGAAAAGAATCCTTTTTGATTTTCGCTAAAAAAAACCGTCTATCGACGGGTAGGGGCTCTTCCGACACTTCCGTTGTATTGGAGTATGTGTGGATGTCCATGGATACCTCCAAAACCTTTCATGTTGAGGGTCGTGATTTAAAGTGCATGAAACTGCTCTTCATGGGGAGATTCCAAGTCTCGGTCACTCACGTCAAGTGGGAATATATGGGGCCATACTTGGGTATGCGTTCAAAGTGGTAGAGAAGAAAAATAAATGCTATGTCTATTAGGCTATAGAAGGCTCATTTGTTCTTGATCTATATAGATATTCTATGTCATAGTTTTATATATATACATACATAGTAGCTATGTCTGTGGCTCTTGGTGCTTGCCCCATCCCACAGAGTCTAGGGTCACAGGCAGGTACGAGTTTGAAGATCTGCCAACCTGCCACGTCACCAGTGAACCCTCCAGGCAAGCATCATGAACGGAGGGGTAGCCTTTTGGGATTCGTCGAAGCCCCATTCAGATGTATATACTGTATATACATCATATCATATCATATCATATCATATCATATTGATTCATATTGATTCATATTGATTCATATTGATTCATATTGATTCATATTGATTCATATTGATTCATATTATCCCGTTGTAACATTCCCCTATGATTTCATGATTATTCCATCATTATGTCATTATGAAAATCATTGTTACATTGTTTACTGGTTGAATTTACTGGTTGGATCCTCATCAGTTTCCAGAAAACATGCTTTGAGCAACGGAAAAACTCTGCTGAGTTCTGTTGGGTGTACCACCCAAAAAAAATGCCAGAATGTGTGTGTGTGTGTTTTCCTTATCATTTTCAGGTCAGAATAGCTTTGTTTATGACATATTCATGACATTTTTGGTAAGCCTGTGTCGAAACACCAGAGAATGTGAAACGTGTGGCATTTTTGGTAGTGCCCTGCCTTTTCCAGTATCCCCAGCACAGTGGGAACTCAGACAGGAAGTGCTCATACCTCAGTCCCGTCAGTCGCATCTGGCAAAATGATCTCCGCTTTTTGGAAGTGCCTTTTCTCAGCTTTTCTCAATGGTTTTCTGAACTAATCCCAATGGTTTTAGCTTTATTGCCAATTGATAGATGGGATCAATACCAATGGGATCAATATGAATACTCAATGGGATCAATACCAATGTTGCCAATGGTTTTAGAACTAATCCCAATGGTCGGCGAAATCTTTTCTGTGCTGCGAAATTTCCTCCATCTCTTTTCTATCCTCCATTTTTTCACCCCAACCCCTAGCGGCGTCGCAAAAAACTGGGAGAAAGTGGCAGTTCGCACTTCTCCCCGTCCGTGCCGGAGCTCTCAACCTTAGATCAACTAAGGGATGGGTCAAGGCACGCCCTATGGGACCACAGATTGAAATGTATATTAGGAGCTTTCCTAAAATGGTGGTACCCCCAAGTCACCATTGCTTGAAACCAGACTAAAATGGTCATCCATGACTTGGATGATTTTCGGGTACATCCATTTTAGGAAACCTCCATATGTTTCGTATTACTGGGGGATGTGTAGTAATTCCCTGAAAAGATGTGTTTCTAGGATGGTTTTTTGTACAGATGATATTGACCTCACATTTCCAGGTGGCCAACTTTTTGGACACCTATTTTGGGGTTGCGAAATAAATGGGTACTTGGAGGATCTTCGTCGGTGGCAAGCAAAGCGGAATTACAAGCCACTTGTAAATGGGAGAATCTACTGAACCGGGACTTAGCAACCAGGGTTATTGGTATCTCTGAAAATTGGGGGGAACCCACAAGATAAACCATAGCATTTATTTTTGGCGCCTTGTTTTCAGACCCCAAATGAAGATATCGTGTTTCCCGTTATTGTAACATAGTGTAACTAGTTTGTCACCATAGTTGTTATCTATGGGCTCACCCTGCTCACCCCACTCAAGGCACTTTAGCAAATCCATTTACGATTTAACCCAGGATTGTAGTGATCATGTTTCAAACCCAACTAAAGATAAACATAGTATACATATATATATATACATGTATATACATATATACATAGAAAGACTAGTATAGGTATATAGTAAATCCTACAAAGATCGACAAGTAAGTTGCTGCTAAGATGGTGAGAAATACGTTTGAGAAATCATATATACAGTTCTATCTGTTTTGGGAGTACTATCAAAGATGACGCCCAGTCATCAATTCTAGTGATATTCCCCATAAAACCATATAAAACCCTGGTTTTTCCCAGGGAACCAGTCCTCAACTTAGCATAACACCATAAATCCCATCGACATCCACCATGTTTCGACCGGTAAAAATGGTGAAATCACCAGTTTCCACCGTGTCCCAGGTGCCAGTTTCATCAGGGCGATCCATGCGTCAAAGTTTCGAGGGTTCGCCACAATGGAGGCTGACAGAGCCATGACCTCGCGATATGGTGGGAATATGGCAGTGTGTCAAAACCTTGTACCCCTGGTGAACATCAAAATAGCTGGTAAATGGATGTTCATCCCACTAAAAATGGTATTAATAGGTATTGATCCATACCCATATGGTGGGAATATAATGTGGGTAACACAATGTCATAAACAAACGATGTCATAAACCAACCATGACTGGAATGGTAACCATAGCACCTATTTATATCTATGGTGATTTGGGGGATGGTTTATTATTGTTGTACTCACATTAGTAGGAATATAGTGCGAAGATGGCATAACTGAACCAACTATACATAGTAATGGGAAGATAATTAGAATGTATTGGGAATGTAGTGGGAATGTAGTGTTTTTTCATGGAGATAATAATGGGAATTTCATTGGGAACCCCCATGATCTTGGCAATGGGATATTCAATTGGATATAGTGGGAAGATGTAACGATTCAATGGAATGGGAATATCATGGGAATAAAGTCTAAGTTTAGTTTAATGGGAATATAATGGGAATACAGCGGGAATGTAGTGCAATACAATATAACTGTCTAACTAACCATGGAGAATGATGAATATCCAAGAATTTCATGGGAATATCCATGGAGGATTTAATGTCAATAATGGGGATGAAAGCAGAGAAGTGATGGGGATTTCCCATATGATTAGACCATGGGATGATACTGGGAGTTTAATAGGCTTCAATTTAATGGAGATAATGATAGTCTGGAATTTGGAATATGACTAACCAACTATCGTGTAACTAATCATGGACAACGAATATTCCGAATATCCAAGAGCAATGGTAGTATTTCATCGGGAAAAAAATGGGAATCCGGTGGGAATATCATGGGGATTCATCCAAATGACCTGAACATGGCCATGTTAAAGCTACAAAAAAAAACAGGCATGAAACCATGGCAATCTTGATGAAAATGGGAGTTCAACATACACATTTTTTTCAACCCAATCTGGTACAATAAAATTGGGAATAGCAACAGCTGACGAAATAAATCAAAATTCGCTGTGCGGGATTCGACTGGTGGTCATACGAAATGCACAGAATGTTGAAGGAGACACCCGGATGTCCAGGAAACAGGCAATGTTCATTGTTTTTTGGATGAACTACGATAAGAAAAAACATGAGTTTCAACCCCAGTGCCACAGTAACACCATGCAAACTTCAAGATTCCCTGACAAAATGATTTTGCCGGTGGGGTTCTGACCAAGATGCACCGACATGAGCAGCAAATACTGTACCATAAATCTCTGATAAGATCCATGTGGCATCCAGAGTTTCTGTTCTGAGTTGCATCTAGATGGTGATAATTCCTCAATTCAGTGGCTGTATTATTCTTCACCCCCAGCAACACCCGTCATCAAAGCTTTCGCCACCACTGTATTGGACACCGCTTCCCCCCTAAAACTGAAAGAGGCTCCACCAAATTTGAAGTAGAGTTTATGACGTGCGGCAAGTTTAAGTGACATTCGAAAAAATCATGGACTTGGCCTGGTGTATTGCAAATTTGTACCCCGCTTCATCTAAATTCTGGTTTTGGTTCCCAGAGAACCCACCATTTGTATCAAACAATTGCCATTTTTTCATGGTTTGTACAGTATTTGAATGGCAGAATCGTTCTCACGGAAGGCCTCAAGTTTGAGTTTACGAGTCAAAATCATGAGGATTCGAAAAAAATCTGATAGTTTTTGAAATTGAACAAATTTGGTTTAAAACTATCAGATTTTTAGAATCACTATTTAGTTTTGTTGGTATGGTTACCATTCCAAAACATTTTTTTAACAAATTTTGGTAACAAATTTGGTGGTGATTTCAAAAATGTCACACCAAAACGAATAACCGCGCCGCCTCCTCACTTTGCAACTGCCCGAAAGCCGGGAGTTCCTGGGTTTCGTCATCGTGCGGATGGGATATTAATATTCAACCAAATTGGGAACCATTAATATTCAAAAACCCAAGTAGTCTTTCAAAATAAATGTAAAGCACCGTTGCCAACTACTCAGTTGCCATTTCTAGATCACTCATCATGAGTCATAAATCTCAAAATAAATCTATTCAAAACGTAGCTCATAAATCTCAAAACTGATCAAGTCATGCAACGGCTGTCTCTGATGATTTAACATAGCTATAGGAAATCTTGTTTTTTCACAGGCAACTCATTTCTAAATGGAACATTTTCCATAGCAAACTGTTGAATTACCAGATGGTAAATCCCATTATATTCCAATTAGTATCCCAATAGTATCCCTGTACAATCATATTTTGTCTGGTATCCCAGAGGGTATATGTCCATATATTTGCATTCTATATTGTTACATAGTATCCCAATTATCATTTTTATTATTATCCCATTTATGATCCCAATTCTTATCCCAATGATCATATGTTGACTGGTTATATCCCATTGGATCCCCCAAAAACGGGCATATCATTATAATTACTATTATTATCATTAATACTATCAATATTTTTATTCATCATGATTACTATTCATCATTATCATCAGTGTCCGACTCAGTGTCCCAATGATTATCCCATTTTGGCTGGTCATATCCCAATGGTTCCCCCTGAAGGCGCAACGTAGGCCTGGCGTGGCAACCATCGTTTTTCCAAGGCACCAGTTGGGTGAAGCCACAGGCCCGAAGGACCAAGGGCAAATCGCGTCCAAAATCGCCTGCTTGGAAGTGCAGTTCCAGTTACAAGTGGATATATATATATATATCCATATCCATATCCCTATATCCGTATATCCATATACCCATATATCCATATATCCATATCCATATATCTAGGTCTGTAAATCTAAATATATATATATATATATTTATCTATAAATATCTATATATCTATTTATCTATATATCTATATACCTATGTATCTATGTATCTATGTATCTATGTATCTATATATCTATGTATCTATGTATCTATATATATATATATACATACGTATATAGATACATAGATACATAGATACATAGATACATAGATACATAGATACATAGATAC
>Ga0126342_10002583_pt1 | contig 28545 bp, 17 predicted proteins | sample Cyp1metagenome_FD_92528 | JGI IMG/M metagenome (GOLD analysis project Ga0126342, IMG submission 92528) | Coral microbial communities from Lord Howe Island, Old Settlement Bay, Australia - Cyphastrea 1 metagenome | ecosystem: Host-associated > Invertebrates > Cnidaria > Coral ... | reverse complement strand
TTAAATATACGAACAGGTATTTTAGACTACCTCCGGGAAGGTTTTCCTTGGCCCGCCCAGCCATTTAAACATACGGAATCCAATTCATTTAAACATACTGCAACTACATTTAAATATACGAACCGGTAGTTCATACTACCTCCAGGGCCTCGCGGTCTGGCCCGCCCTCCACGTATGTATAGTTAAATCATGGGCAGTATGTGGCAGTATCATAAAGCAACTTAGAACTGGGAGGCAACACATTGTCGGCATGTTGTGACATGGCATGTTGATCTTGTTTACCCTGGTGAACTGTCCTTAGCCCGTCCTAGCCACTGGTTTCCCGCCAGGTTTCCCGCGATGTCGACTATCAAACAGCTTGCTGAGTCGAACAAAGCAACAGTCAACCAGCAACAAACTAAGGTAATATCATGATTGGTTGGATGTGTCATTTGGAACAACGACGACGACAATATGACAAATGAAGGGCTTCAAGGCGATTTACCTGTGTTTTGATAAAGAAATGCAGAAGAGTTTACCAACTTGGCATAAGACTATACACACAACATCAATTATACTAGGTCTTGTTGCAATGTAGTGATTACAACAAAAAATCATGGACTCCAATACCATTTGGGTTTTTCATGGGAGTATGGGAATAGGGCTCCCATCATCCCCCACTAGCAAATAGCTCCCTGAACTTTTTTTGGATATATTCAATCTATTCATGAATTTTCGAACCCTTATTCAGTGTATTCAATACCATATTGGCCTTATCTCCCCAATTTCAGGATTTTTAACCTATATGTGTGAAAAACCATGTTCAACCCCCAAGGTTTCATGATTTCACATCTTTCATATCATTTCCAGCCCCAGGTTTCTTAGTTTTCATGGGATTCTGCTCAGATTTTTTCCGGACACATCACCCATTTATAAGGCCCAAAAATGGCAGCCTCGGAAAGAGCTTTCTCCAACTTCGTCTGTTGGGAATGCGCCAAGTCCTGGCAGCCATGGGTTAAGGGGTTAGTCACTAAGCGGGTTTTTTTAGGCACCTATAAATGGGATGATCTGCTGGGGAGTTACTATAACCAGGCTTATTAACACGATTCCTGGGATGATCCAAGTATATCCCTTTTGTTGGGAGTAGGATTAATCCACTTATCACTGGGGTTTTTCTAGGCCAGAAATACTGGGTGAAGCACCAAGCACCTCGTCTTGTGGCTTCAATTTCAGATGACAAATCTGAGATTCGTGTTCTCCATGCTCCTTCACTCGCTACGTCTGCTTGTCAAATCTCCATTTCTTGCTGACTCCCAATGTTTGGTTGCTCAAAAATTGCTTAAATCACCATTTCTGCATCATTTTTCTTAGAAAACATCAATGTTTTTATGTGTTTTTGTATACAGCCATCTCCTACCGGTCCTTGATGTCGGCCTCTGCGTCTCGAAGGGCCTCAATGGGGCTGACCATCCCAGCCATATTCTTGCACGTATATTGTGTCATGTATGTATATATGTCTTATATAGATAGTGTTATATATATATATGTATGTATGTATGTATGTATGTATGTATAGCCCAATATCAAATACACATTGTATACATGTATGCATATATATATATATATGTTCTGTGTATCATAACATATGAAATCATATAACATCATATAGCATTCTAGAGCCAACTTATTTTGACATAATGCCCACACCGGACATAAGCCATTATGAGTTGCTGTCAGGATGATTCCCACTTAGCAACGGCCAGTAAGTGGTTCATATTTGCTGGCAAGTCCTTCTTATAGGTCTGCTGTCCCCTTAGCTTGTGGAATCCGTCTAGAACGTGCGATGACAAAGCAGAGAAAGGAGGAAACATGTTTGAGATCATCTGAACATCATCAACTTCTCATACTAAGAGGTTGTTTCATCACCCCATTCATGAGTTGCTTGACTTGTAGATAACTTAGTGTTTTGTTGTGACCCGGATTTGGCAGTGATGCTTGTCATGGGCCTGCCCTATAGGGGTTGACATCGATGCTTACTTGTAGCTTATCATACGACCGTGGTCAAAGCCTGTTGACTTCACGTCTGAACATATCTAAACGATGGTGATGAAAAGAAACCCTACCTTGCAATGAAAATTAGCTCCATTGCTTCATACTTCGTAATTAAATCATACGTACAAAAACTAAACACCATTGTTCCCATTATATCATTATTATTAACTATAGTATTCCCACTGATAGTTATAATACTCTCTTTTCATGTTTATATTTGACTTACGTGTTGATGATTGATAGTCAAGCATTGAGGTTTGCCATCAGAAGGAACGCCCTGCTGCGACTTTGACCCTCCAACAAGACACCCGTTTTATTATCACTATTACCATTAGTATTCCCATGAATAATTCACAGTTGATTACGTATATATATATTATTATATATGGTTTGGTTAAAGGAGACATCTATATACAGGAAACCATCGGTTTTAGCACCAATTATGGGGGTTTTGGTGTCGATTTTTCCTTAAACCAATCTAATGAAACTTATTCCGTGCCTTTTCTCTCATTATTGTCAATAAACAATTATGGACAATATTCATGAACAATAGTGCTCCAACTGTAATAGGCCGATTGTTGCCCATATTCACGATGTCAAAGGTGTACCGATATATTACACCAGTATTATAGTCTTACATAGTTTCACCATAACAGGCCTTCATTACCTTACGTAAGTATATGACTAGATGCTCTGCACAAAAGAAAGGGTGAACAGTGAAATATCTCCCCGTTGAAGCCACGCAACATTTTTTCGCTGTACAAAACTCTCTATCAAGTTGGTTGAGCCAGCGATTGTATCCCACTGATATCCATGAGCAATTGACTCCGGAGTATATCCCATATTTCAACCATATGATTCGCTATTCCTGCCTATCCCTCGTATATATTTATATATATCATACAATTCACATATATTATATGTATATATATAAGGTATATATATATATAATGTATATATATATAGATATTATATACATATGTATCCATCCAGTTGGTTACACCAGAAAAATGCTCCATTTATGTCCATGGTCCATTACTTTCCTTTATTGCTTCGATAAAAATGTGGTCAATCCGCCATTTTCAGACACACCCAAATCCATTGTTCATTGGTAAATTCCCGGCTTTTTGATGGTTAAATTCCTCTGTTTGGATGGTTAAATTCCTGGTGATTTGTTTGTTAAATCCCTCATTTTCCATAGTTATCATATCTCATCACATTTCTTAGTCAACTTCCCATTTTCTATCAGATTCCCAGAAAATATCTGCTCCAAGGAGCTCCGAAACACCAATGGTTCATGGTCCATGGAATATTGGAAGCAACAAATCTCCCCGGCAGCCGACGCCTTTTGAAGGCCGCTGAATAATTTGGCCACCTCGTCCTGAGCGTCAGAATTGAGATACGAAGAGATACGATTTTCGTGTGAAACCAGGATGTGCTTGCTATGAGGGTATTGGTTATCAATGCTGAATAGTTTCAAAATAGCATGATAGGCATTGACAGTTTTCACCTATATGAAACTAGGATGAGGTTTCAACCAACATATATATATATATATATAAATGTAATACTGGATATAGTTTGACAATGGTTTTCAGCTATATACTTTGATAATGTATAGTTTGAGATAGTTGTTTCCGAACCATGATTTCCAGCTCGAACTTTTCGGGATCTGGGGCTGAGGTAAACCCCCTTGTAAAAGATGCCGAAGAGCGAAGCTTCACTATTTTCATGGCTGGTTGGTGGTTTCAACCCCTCTGAAAATATTAGTCAGTTGGGATGATTCTTCCCAATATATGGAAACATAAAAAATGTTCCAAACCACCAATCAGATGGGGACTTCTGACTTACTTTTCTATCTCTTTGGGGATGACAATAGTGGAATGTTTTTCTTTTTGGGGGCTGAATGATGCTGGGTGATCCCATCAACAAACCAGCGAATCTGAGAGAAATTTTCGAAGCAATGGTTGTGACCAATAATGGTTAATAGTGATGAAAACAGTGATGATTGTAGTGGTGCAATAACCATGGTTGTTAGTGATTAATACCTGATCTAATGAATAATATTTAGCTGGTTGGTGGTCTTAACCATCTTGAAAATTTGAAAGTCAGTTGGGATGATTATTCCCATATATTATGGAAAATAAAACATGTTTGAAACCACGAACCAGTTAAGTATGGTGACTATCAGGTACTTTTTGTTTGCATTACAAAATACATGACTATACATTCACCTGAAGTGAACACCATGGAGCATTGGCCTGTTGTGACCACCATTAAAAAATGATGCGTTTGCATGAAGCAACGGTGGAACCTGCGATATAATGTGAACACCAAACATGGGTCAAATAATGGGTCAAAACCCTGGTATATACCCATGTATCCCATGTGAACACCAACATAGCTGGTATAATCGGTTTTGATATTGTGCATGTGGCTTTTGTTTTTTGATCACTCCAAACATGCATAATAGAATCATATATAAATATATGTATATATATACATGTATGTAAATTACCTGAAGCTTCTTTACTTCTATATAAATCCACTTTGGGCTCTTTCGTATTCCTCTGTTCAGTCAGGACAATCCTCATCTCAATTGCGAGTCGGGCGATGGCCAAAAGCCTGTATGGGTTGGGTCATCCCCAATGACCTACGTAGAACATCTTAGAACTCCCTATTTCATAAGCAACCAGACCATTTTGAATATCTATAGGTATATAGGTATTAGGTGTTCATCCCCTCATTCCTATGGTCTGCCATATCCCTGCTGTCTCTCACCGGCCCGAAATCCTAACTCATCATCATCCTAATTGCTTAATCGGAAATGTGGCACAGGTGTGTCTGAAAATGGGATACACTGCCCAATTTACGGCATTTTAACAAGTAAAATGATTTACATACCGCTGGATTTTAAGGTTTTCCCATATTTTCACCCGAAATTCTTGGGCATGTTGCAATTTTCTTTCATAGAAATGTGTGGGCCGTGAGCCGGGCTCGTCCCACATCAAAACGCCGGGAATCTGTAAGGATCATGATGGACACGGCCCAATCGCGGACAGCGCTGAGCTTGAGATGCATCGAGACAGCCCAAATCCAGTAGGGATTCACCAAAAAAAGCTAGTTGGTGGTTTCAACCCCTCTGAAAAATATTAATCAGTTGGGATGATTCTTCCAAATATATGGAAAAATAAAAAATGTTCCAAACCACCGGCCAGAAAAGAAATGGATGAGTCCAATCATTTTTTTATTAGTTTCAAATGTTGAATCATGAATTTGAACCAAGAAAAATAGGCCCCATGAGCAAAACTTTGGGTTTCAGGACCCAAAATGGTGGATTTGATCAATAAATGGGTGAATGGACCATCAGCAGAGGCGTATCCACATCTTTTCGACATTTCTTCTCGGTTCGCGGGGCCTGAGACTACTCAGCACTTGATGCTTGGAGGTGATCGAACGATCCCGGTGCAAAGCCCGGTGCAAAGTTTGGTGCAAGGCTTGAAAACGGAAGTGACGATTGACGATTTTCGGGTCTTGTGACAACATAGAAATGTTTTTTTTTTAAAATTGTTTTGACAGATTCAGATTTTTTTCCACCCAGACTTCATTCTTGAGGATTTTTTTGCACCCATGTTGAGGTTGCCGAAGGGCTTTTTCCGCCCCGCTTCAGAAGAATTTTCTGGCCTCAGCATGGAGATGATGCCGTAGCTATGGTCACCATGGGATTCCTTCCATGGTTTGGCTAATTGTTTGGCTTATGGGAAAATGCTGATTGATTTTGATAGGAAACCCATGGAAACCCTGTTTTTAATCCCAAAGAAACGGGTTTCCTATAACTGTTCCCATATCATCCACTTCTAGGATCCATAGAAATCTGCAATTGCTATGATCCTCTCTGGCCAAGCGTAGTGAATGAATTCCCTTTTTCAAAATGTCTCTACCATCCCTCAACAGTTGGTGATCCATCTGAACCCTGACCCAGGTACAAGAACACAATCGCTATGGGCATGGGTTAACATTTTGGTATGTTGTGGTTAAGATCTACACACGCAAATTTCAGGATCAAATTGTTGTTTTTGTTCATCTTTTGAAAAGTTGGGCCTTCAACAAAAATGCGGTCAACTATTTTTTTGGTGTGAAACCCACAATTCTTGCAGGTAAATTACCCATATATCCCATATAAAACAGGATTGCTTTGCCGACATCAAACTGACACAACTTGGGGTCCCCCCGAACCCCACCCACTTCCCTGCCGACTCGTCACTGGTGGAGGCTTGAGAATCTTCGCCAAGTCCAAATCCTTCGGCTGAAAAACATCAGGGTCAAGTGATGTGGGACAACAGCAATGCCTTTGGAAAAAAAACGTCTGATTTTGCCTGGAAAACAACATCCTATTTCATTTGATAGCATCAAACGGAGTATTAAATTGTGGTTCAAGATTTCTTTTAAACATAGTGTTCCTATGATTTGGTTTTTGGGGAGTGAACTCCCCATTTTGGTGTCGATCTCAGTTTCATCCATCCCCAGGCTGGCTGTGTCGAAATCAATGTACTGAAAATGAACAGTTGATACCCACAGCAATGTTTAATCACTATCTGTAGAGTACCAAGTGGGGTATAAAAATCATTCATCTGTGGAGTCAAATACTATCGTGAACAGTTTTGTCTGTGGAGTTTTTACAGTTTCAGATCGACCTTCGGATGATCCCAATTGAGTTATGGCTTTTTGGCCAGGTGCAGGGCAGCGCTTAAAATCTCACCTGAAATATACAAGTGCTTGACTGGTTGTTGGTTTCAACCCCTCTGGAAAATATTAGTCAATGGGAAGGATTATCCCATATATTATGGAACATAAAAAATCTTTGAAACCACCAACCAGTGATAATAATTCTTGAAGATTGCTTATTCAGCAATCATTTCACCTGCATTAACCTCCATTGATCTCTATTAATCATTAACCTCATCATCCTCCATTGACTCATACACATGTGGTATCTGCCAGACCATCACCCTTGTAGCAAAGGCCTCCTTCGCAGGTGCTACCATCGCCTGGGAGTTTGCCAGAAACTGGGAGAAACTGAGCATCAAGAATAGGAACTTCACAATGACAAGTAGGGATAGGTAGGGATTTAACATGGCTGAACCATCTAAAACCAGGGATTTTTCAGCATCAGCAATCGGGATTCAACTGATCAAGATGGTGAAGCAGCATTCAACTGATTCAACTGGGCTTAGTTGGAGATCTCAACCAAAAAAGATGTTCAACAAATAGGGGATATATATTACCAATCATGACATGGGGATATGGAGGCTATAGAATGGGCTGTATTTTGGCAACGATATGAATAAGATTTCACAATTTCAGCCTATGAGGTCAGCCTTTGCGAAGTTTTTTGGCATGGTGAACCCCATGGGATTGCCGTGATAAATTACCCACTGAACCCATGGGATTTTATGGTTTGTCCAAAAAGGGCCATGTACAGCATACCCTTAAAACAATTGGCAATTTAAAATCGCAAAATGGTTGGATTTGGGGTACTGTAGCCTGTTTTTTGGAGAAACTGGCTTGAAATGGGGGTGTTTGTAAGCTTCTGATGTCTTCTGAACATATTTGTGGCATGTGGATGTCCCTTAAAATATCTTTGGGTTAGTTCTATCACTATCGGCCGTGGTTGGGAAACTCAATTCGTAGCTCCTTGGCTGGCTCCCAATGCAAAATAGGTAATATGATTCATAGCGCTCCCAATCGCTCCCTCCATAAACGAAAGTGGATCATTCTTGGCTTCTCATGTCCGAAACCACTGGAGGTTTCTGTTCCAAAATTCCAACCAGAGACTAGAGACCAGATTGGTGACGACTCGGGTATGATTCGACCTAAACATTGACTGATGTAGCTATCGAAAACATGGGGAAAACCACCCTGGAAATGATGCTTTATTGGTAAATCATCTACAAACTTACAAACAGGTCATTTTCTATGGCTATGTTCCATTACCAGAAGGCAGTCGGATTCTGTGCTCACTGCTGCTTATAGTTGGAGGTCCAAATAACATGGGTGGCCAGCAAAGAGGACAAAGTAACAAAAGGCGTACAGCAAAGTATGAGAGGCAAAAGGGTCCTAGTCGCTCCAGGCAATGACAATCAATGTTTCACAAACTTGAAGCGAACCGTTTTTGGGATGATTACCCTCTCCTAAACCATGATGTCAACAAACATGTTTGTCCTCACGGGTCACATCTAAGTCATCTAAGTCTACAAAAACCACTTGGATGTTTCCAGTGTTTGAGCAGTGGCTAGCAGACCCAACGAATCACTTCCGCCTAATAATACCACTATCCAAGAAACCCTGGTCTAACATCGGATCTTTTCGTTTTTGGGTCTGGTACGGTAATCTTTAATACAGTATGATATTGGCTTCATGTCCCCATTTCAGAATTGTCAAAGTATGTTTTTCAGCCATGTTCTTGGTGAAACCAGCAGTTTTCATGGCTCCAAACCTCCATTAAGCTCCATTTTTAATGGTTAAACTCAGTAAACTCCCATTTTTCATAGTTCTTCTAGGCCTTTCCGGGTCACTGTTGAAGCAAAACTCAGCCCACCTGTGCCGTTAGAGGCGGCGCGGTGACCGGCCGCGCTTCTTTCGCGCTCTCCGGGTCACCTTGGGAAATCTGATTAGCCGTTGGTGTGTATATTGGATGTGTTTATATATATATACACATGTAATACTAACTATTATTATCATTATTATTATATACTATCATATATATTTTTCCCAAGTGGCACAATGTAGCACAAGCTGCGGCCAGGCATAGGATTCAGTGACACGTGGTTACTTAGCGAAGTCCGGCCCTGCACTTTGGCCGTAGTCCTTTACATTCATGCTATCAGCCAGCCGGACAAAATCGCTCTTCACCACAATGGAAGTGTCAACAGCGTGTTGCTGGAGACAACGAAAAAACCCCTCTGCCAGGCCCGCGCACAACGCAGGAGGGTATTCTTTAAGATAGCTAGTCGCCCAATTGCCGTCTCCGGTGAGGCCAATCGCTGCAGCTCGAGGAAGGTCACGTGAAATCTGCCACGACCGCAACGCGCCCATCATCTCAGGCATATTGAGCAGCAGCAAGCCCGTCGGTTTCCTGCTCGGAGCACCCCAAAGTCCCTGCGAGAGTTCCAGGAAGGTGAACTCCGGCCACGTGAGAAGAAAATTCATCACAGGGAGGCGCCATATGCTGGCTTTGGCGGTGTCCGCCGGCGGAGCCGGATGTTCAAGGCCACCTATTCCACCTTCCAGCGCAAGGTTGATAAGCAATTCCAGCGTAAAGAGCAAAAGAAGATTCCCCACGTCCAGTTGCAAAAGCTCACGTAGAGCCAAGGATGCTTTGCCCCATAGAGCGTCGCCATCTCGGACCACACGTGGCATTCTGAAGGCTGTCTTCTCTGCAATGGTACGTGCTGGTTGCCCGCGCGCCTGTGACCATGTCTCGCACGGCGGCCCCGCCATAGCGCCCACAACCATGCGATCTCGTACTGCCGCTAGCCAGAATGCGCGCACCTCGTCTCGCGAGACATCTCCCCATACTGGGTCTACCATCAAGTCAACCGAGATGGTATGGATGATGGTCTCGGCATGGTTCTGCTGGGCCTGATCCAGGAAGTACTGAAAGTCCCCGGGGCGGCGACGCCCTGAGAACGCGTGAGTCACGTAGCGCTCTCGGAGCATCGGCCGTGGGACCGGCCAGAGAGGATCACGGCAGGCCATCATGTCCAAACCGTCTCTGCATTGTTCCTCTATATCGGCCAAAGTCAGTGCTCTGCGCTCCTTGCAGAACGTGGCATGCTCCTCATTGAGAAAGGCCCACGCATCTCGATGTCGTAGAGCTCGCAGGAAGTGCTTGATGTCAAAGTCCCCGATCGCCAGCGCATCAATGTCCTCCGTCGTCAGCTCCGCGAGCAAATAGTCAAGCGTCGCACGACAGCCATGCCATGAGATCGGGAAATCGAGGATGGTCTCCTTCACGATCTGCGCAATATCATCCAAAGACGCACGTTCCAGGATCTTCATGTATATGCGCTCCGCCAGCTCCAGGTCATATTCTGGGATCGTCTCACCTTGTGCAGGACGTAGACGAGGACCTTCAGCCTGTAATGGAGGTAGGACCCCATCATGGCTCTGGCATAGTGCTTGATCTTGACTTGATCCGCAGCCTCCTACTGGGCGTGTGTAAGAGCGCCGCCCCCAAAGTTGAGCACTGCAAACATGAGAGCGCTGTAGATGGGCCTTGAGCTTGCTGAGTGTGTGATACTCAACCAAGCACGCATTGCAGCACGTAGAATCAAACAGAAGTCGGACCTTGGCGACAATATGATGTGCACGAAAAAGGTGGGCTGCCAAGCCTCCTTTGCTGCGGAACATCATCTGGCAGCACATGCACGCATAAGGTTCGTCACACTCTTCCTCCAATTGCCTCTCTATGTCCAAGCTCTGCACAAAGATGTCGCGTCCTCCTGGCACTTGACGAAAAAGGGTTGCAAACCGCTTGTGGAAGGTGAGGACTCGGTGATGATTGGCCCGCTGTTGCTTGGCGTGAAGTCCCGCTCTTTTCACAAGTCGTTTCCAATACGACGGGTGATGCTCCCAAATGTCCTGCCAGAAAGGGAGGTGCTCTGTCGGGTCTGGAAGTCTGGATGAATCTCGTAGCTGATGCCATACCCATTGAAGATCATCGGCGACCAACTCGATCCAAGCTGCATCACTGTTCAGCAGGCCCCAGGGCACAAGCTCTTTGCACTTGTAGAGCGTGCCAATGTACCGGAGACGTGCAAGTCTCAGGATCTCCGTGGGGCTATTCATCTCTGTTGCCACCAAAATGTCTTCATCTTGCAGATGCTCATCATGTCCACGACATAGGAGCCGTCGAAAGAGTCGCATCAAAGCATTGTGAACCTGAAGCTTGCTGCGGTTGTCCGTGAATGTCCACGACTCCGTCCCATAACAGAACTTGCTCATCACGAGGGTGCAAAACAATTCGCCTCTGCGCTGCTTCGTGATGATGGGGTTCTGTAGAAGGTGTCGTCTGTGCTGGTTGAAAGCCTGTTGCGCCAGAGCTAGCCTTCTACGTGCCTCCTTCCTGTTATCTGATTTGTGGTGGATCACACAACCTAAATGCGTGTAGTTGTTCACGACCTTCACCTTCTTGATCCCCATCTCGCCAACAAGCGTGATCACCTTCTCAGACGATGGTCCAAAATATCGGATGCGCATCTGCCTGGAACCTCGTCCTTGAAATGCTAAAAGGGCTTCTGTTTTCCCCGCTTGGAGATTGGGAGTCAGCCCGTGGCCCTCACACAACGCTAAGAGCAGACCTGTGCCCTGACAGAGCTTCCGTTCCAGCCGCTGTGGGTCTGCATCAGCAAGGCAGATGCAGCTGTCGTCCATCCACGTTGGCCCCAAAAACTGCTGTTCAGGAAGTCCTTGCTGTGGATCCAAGCACTGAAGACGAAGTCCATGTTCCATCGGGATATGTTCGCCAAGTCCAAGTTGGCTGAGTTGATCTTGCAGGCCATGTAGAATTCTTCCCCACAGGTAAGAGAAGATGATATCAGCAAAACAATCGCCTGGTCGCGAGCCCAGGCTCGTCCTGCAAGTGTCTCTTTGGCCTCTCACATGAAAATGGGTATCCTCGTGCAATGCACGCAGCGTGTTCTGCATGTGACCTGGAAGACCCGCACGTTCGATGGCTGCTGGCTCATCGAGGTACTGATGGAGATCCTTGAGAAGATCCTCAGACAAGCCCAAGCGCGCTCCCACATGAAGGATGAGATCGTCCTCGACCGGGCCACCAACCGCGAGGGGCCGCAGAATGCGATAAAACGCTTCTGTCAAGTCGAGGTAGAGCATCCCCACATTGTGTCCAAGAGCTTGTCGTGACCTGAGAAAAGCTCTTGCAGTATGGACACCCAGCGTCACCAGGAACTTTCGGTCTGCCGCCCAGCTGCTCCTTCTGCAAGAACTTGGAGAACAGACTTGTCTGATGTTGCCTGATGCTCCTGTGAATGCATTTTCCAATGTGACTGGATATGAGGATGCTGCGGTATGATGAACATTGGTCCCTTGGACCTTTCATCTTCCATATCGGGTGTAACACCCCACCTTTGTGAGTCAAAGCTTCTTGACCGTGGGTCGTGAGCTTGAGAAGTTGCCCGTACGTCAGGCGGGCAAGAATATGTGGTGCCGCCCTGCATACCATTGGATGGATATCATCAGGGCCCGTCGCCTTGGTGGGATTGACCCGTCTGTATGCTGCCTCAAGCTCAACCAGGCTGGGTAGTTCATCTCCATTGATGTTGAAGCCCTCCTGCTGGAAACGCTCCAAATTGTCCAACCATACGCCACGCTGTTCTTCTAAGTCAAGTCGAACTCCACCTTCCATGTGACGGAAAAAGTCCGCCCACGTCTCGATGGCTTCGTTCGGGAGCTGGCAATGTTCTCCCTCACCATTGCGCACATAGGGGAGCGTGGCTACCTTGAGCTTCTTGAGGTTCGTCGGGCCCAAAATCGGTTTGAGCTCATGCAAAATGCAGGCTGCGGAAGCTTCCGGATGCATCTTCTCAATCTTGTCCTTGATCAATCGCTGCTTGGCATGCTTCAGGTGACGACGCAGATCGCTGGTGGCGCGATGATACCTCGCCACAAGCTGCAGACGGCTACATTGCAGAAAAACATTATACTGCTGGAAGATGTCCTTGTCCGGCGCATCTCGCGAAGCACACGTAGAAGCCCAAGCCCCAAAGAAACAAAGAAGACTTTCATCTCGTTGGCGTCTGGAGAGTGCCTTTAGTCGTCCGCGAAGATCAAGCTTGTCTTGCCGAAGCTGCCATATCTGGTCCGTGATGAAGGCCTTCTTGGGTCTATTCTTGGCTGGTGGACATTGTTGCCGAAGGCCTGTCAAGATTGCTTCATTGAGATCGTGAACTTGACGTTCAATGTCAACGTGCCATGCTTCCGGCTTGTAGTCTTGCAGGATGGTCTCAAGCGTCGCGCGTCCAATCAGTGTTGGGTCAAAGCCTCTCTTGTTGTTCTCTGTGGGTGCTGCTTTCTAGATCCCTTCTTCCCATCGGAGGTCAACTGCCGTGGCTGTATGATCCCAACTTCCGTGCCCAAGATCAAGTTCTGGTACAACACGCGAGAGTGTGCATGCCGCTGCAAGGTCCTCAGAAATCATGACATAGTCAATGCAATACTCATGGTGTCCGGCTGGATCGATCCATGTGGAAAGGTCTCCCAAATGCACCGCTGTGGTGTTGGGCAGAACAAGGCCATGCTCCTCCACATAGCTCCTCATGAGGGGCGTGCTCGAAGAAGAGTGAAGCCCTGGACAATGAACTGCTTTCCCATCTGCTGCTCCAGGCGATGCGTTGGCATCTACCATCACAATCAATGGAGTTGTTGCCTGCCTTTTGTGGGTGATCTCGGAAAGTTGGTGCCACCATCTCTCCCGCTCCTTCCAAGACAAGCCACTGTGCGGTGCATAGGCTACCACAATCCAGGCATTCCAGAATTTTGTGTTGATGCGGACCATCAGGATTCTCGCGTCTTTGTACGCAACCTGGAAGTCACCTTTCTCGAAATATTGCGGTCTGCCCTTGAGGTAACCATATGGTTGTGAAAGGTTGATCCATAGCTCAACTCCTTGCTGGTGGTTCATGCATCCTGACGCTAGGCGGTATACATCGTCCACGCAAGAACATATCTCCTGTGCTCTGGACTCCTGTACCCCAAAGAAGTTGATCCCCAGCTCTTTGATCTGCTGTCGTAGATATGCTACCTTTCCCTCATGTCCTTGTGGGGTTGAGCACAATGAGTTGACGTTGGCAGAGCACGCACTGAGTTGAAAATGCATGGTGGCCCAAACACTCTTCTGTGTGGAAAGTGCTTGTCCATGCTGGGTGCTGTGCCGATCAGGTAGCTGAGGAGCTGGAGCATGTAGGCCGTGTCCACAAAAAAGGGGAAGATCTTCATGCGCTCCCACAACCATCCAAAAATGTCGCATGGCCTTTCTCCATTTTCGCATGTCCAACCGCGGACGTTTGCAATAAAAACTCTTCTTTCTCTCCTCCTTGGCCAACCAATCACATATCTCATTCCATGCTTCGCCTGCGTGTCCAGGCACATGGGCATATAGAACGTGACTTTGTCCGAGTGCTGACACGACTGCTTGATGTGCTCCTCGAAGAAACACAAAATTCTCGGTGACATTTGTCGTGCCTATCACTCCTTCTGCCTGTCCCAGGGCTGTCTTTGAATCAGATCGAAAGCATGTAGGGACGTTCCAATTCCTGCTGAGGCGCCATAAGGCAGCCCAACTGAGTCCTTCTTGTTCTGCTACATCCGCTCCGATCCTGGTCGCTCCCAAATGCATCGCGCTGCAGGTGTCATAGTGGACCTGCTGTGCACTCCATCCCACGATGCGCAAGCCTGGAGGATCATAGCGCTCCCCTAAGATCAGCATGGCCCATGTATCGCCTTTCCCCTCTTCTTCTGCACGTAGAGGTGGGAGGTGTTTCGCGTCCCCCATTGATGATCCATCCGTGTATATGAGAAGACGGTCGATCTCCTCCATGGGCAGTTCAGGGTTGCAGGCGTCAATGGCACTTTGGAGTTCCGCAGGCAGCTGTACTCCTTCAAAAGACGTCTGCAGAAGATCATCATGCGATTGAAAAAGCTCATGTATGTCATCAGTCGCAATGCCGATGTCGATGAGGTGCTGGCTGTGAAAGGCTTTGCACTCGTGAAAGAAGGGGCCAATCCATTGACGCACAGATTGTGGTGCTGGCCATACTGCATCACCCTTCTGTTTCTTAGGCCGCTGTTGCATCTGCACAATTTGGTCTTTGAAGCTGATTTTGAAGACCTGCTCATAGACCACAACTTGATGATGTAAAACCGCACGCCAGTATCCCAATCCATGAAGATGTGCCATAACTTCTTGCATGGTGAGAGGTTTCTGAGCCGTGTGCAGAAAAAGTTCGCCTGGGTCATTCAGGTCAAGATTGACAAAGACATAGTGCCATCCATCAGATAGTTCAGCTGCATGTGGGAGACAAACGGCACAGTTGCGTTCTCTGCAGTCGACAATCTGTCCATGGACGCCCCAGGAGGTCAGCTCCTCCTTGAGTTGCTCTACTGCTGCATCACGTGGTACTTCAATGTACTGCGGATGTGGTGCTGCAGCTTGTCCCCAAACGATCCTCACCGCTTCCTTGTCAATGACTGCGCGGTCAGAGCCTTGAGGTGCTGTGAGCTCATCCAGCAAGATCGTCTGTCTCTTCACATCTTTCTGCAGCAAATTCAAATGGGATGAACTGGCCGATGACCTTGATGCTGCAGCTCTCGTGATGATGTCCCGCAAGTGGTTGAGGACAACGATAAAACTGAAACCATGCTGTGCCGGAAAGAGTGTATCATGTGCAACTTCAAGCTCCCCATGATAAACCATGCAATCAATGAGGCTGGTCACCATTCTCTCATGCCCGATCCCCAGCAAGTCGTAGAAAATGTCCTTGTTCAAAGCTGCTGGAACAACCATGACATTCTCCCTGGGAAGGTTGCCACTTTCCAGTGTGTCTACAACCGTGATGTGGACACTGCTGAAACCCGCCGCGGCGTGCTGCACAATTATCACATGCGGAACTCTCTCCGCTGCGCCTCTGCTTCCTACTCGAGGATGAGGTCGTACAAGATAAATGTCCAGGATCGCATCCGGGTCAACCCAGTCATCCCATGCTTCCGCGATCTGGTCAGGCCAGTTCCAAGGAGGGGCTAATAGACGAATGGGTCGCGGCTGTTGGCAGTGCCGATATCTCACATGATCTGTGTACCACGTATTGAGATATAGAACTCTGCCTTCTTCTTCTTGCTCAGTCGCTGCAAAGGTTTCCCACAGCTGCTGCAAATCATGGATCACTTGATCAATTTCTCCAAATGGAATCTCCGGACGTCCTTCTTCTTGTTGAGGATGTAGTGCAACCTCCACAGGTGTCACCTCAACATGTTCGTGTTCTGGCACTTTGCATTCTGTGGGCGTCCGTGCTCCTGGTCTGGTAAGAAAGGATGGCCATGGATCGAAACTGGGACGCGAAGGTCCGGCCAACTGAAGCAGATTCATGGCGTCCCGGTCATAGTCAAGGTCTTCTACTCGTGGTAGGAAGTTGAAAGTGTCGATCACCGGCATGTCAACCACATCAAATCCTGCGGGGTAATTCTCCAAGACTGTTGGGATATTGGAAGGCATGTAGCCCCTTCTCATGCACTGAGCAACCTCCCTTGTGTAGTGCTGTCTGAGTACTCCGCGTGCTGGTGGTACATCAACTTTCACATAATCACCATGCCGTAAGTTGATGAGGGCCTTCTGCTGTACGCCGATGAGCTGTGTGTTGTGACGCACCAGACAGAGGTTCCTGGTATACTGACAGTATTTGTGCAGCCCCAGCAGCGCCAGCAGTGCCTTTCTCGACACCGTTTGTGGCATCACTTTGACTCTACGTACTGTTTCTGGTTCCAGGGAAGGCAGCGCATTGTGGAAGGCCACGTCCAACAAGATGAGCTGAAAGGTGGATCCCTCAGTGATATCTTGGGGTTTCTGCGCAATAAAAGGATGAACTCGTGCAAGACGTAGATCGTCAGGCGCTGTTTCAACACTGTGTACAATTGTGAGATCATGTGAGCTGAGTCGAAGATGATGAGCAATGTCATGGTGCAGCTTTTCGTAGGACCCCCATCTTGGTCTGCAATGCATGGGATTCATGTCGATGGAATACACTAGAACAGCTCTCCTCTGTTCTGAGCTGTCTGAATCGCTGCTAGAGCTCTCATCCTCCTGTATCTCCGCCTCAACTTCAATCTCAACATCTTCGCCGTCTTGGTGGGCTATTGCAGGGACATCTGCCACTGCTGGTGCACCACGATTCTGTTGTTGCCAAAGACCTCCTATGCCAGCTTGACCGCCCGCTGCAAGTAGAGACAAAGTGTCCCCCTCCTCATGCACTGTACGTGGGTCATGTGAAACAATTGGATTGGCTGGCTGGGATGTCTTGGCAAGGCTTGTAAAGCTGTCCTTCTTGATCTGTGATTGACTGAACTTCTCTGCACAGAGGGCTGGTCCAACAGAGCTCTCATTCCCCACATAGAACTCTGGATCAACCTGAAAGCGCACCCTTCTCACATGCTCCGTCCTGCTTCTCTTCGGTCGCAATGACGATGATGCGCTACTACAAAATGTGGCTTGTGAAGTCAGTGTCCCCACATCCCAAGCAAGGTCCAGCCCAGCTATTGAGGCTGCCCATGTGCTCATATAGCTGTCGTCCTCCAAAATGCTATGGCTCCAGTTCCAAAGAACCGCTTGGGAGCTACCATCTCGCCCTAGACAAACCTCTTCTTTCAAGTCTGTTTGCCGGGCTTCGCAAAAGGCGCCATTGATGGTGACTGTAAGCCAGCCGAGCCTGCTACCCCATCTGGTGGCTGCTGCCCTGAGCCATCTTCCAGTCGAGGGCGCTTCTGCTTCGACTCGCCCAGTTCGATGCTGGTGGCCTCCGCCTTCTGCTGTAAATTCTGTAGATTGCCCACCATGGTGTCGATGTTGCTTCTGATAGTCTCGGCAGTGTCGAGCTTGTCCACCATCTCGTCGTCGGTGACCTCTACTGCTCCTTCGCTGTCGAGTTCCTCCAGAGCTGCTTTCTTGCTCTCCACATCTTCCTTGGTCTGCTGCAATCTGTCTTGGGCGCTCTTCACCTTCTCGGCCAGGTCCTGGTCGTCCTTGGCGAACTGTTCTGCAAATTGAGCCCACCTCTTCATGGAGTCTGCGATATAGGTGCTCCAATTGGCATGTAGGTTTGCCCGTGCTTTTTGGGCATCCTTCAGCTTCTTCCTCGCTTTGTCCATCTTGTCCACCGCATTTTTGAGCCCCTTCGATGTCGGGACTGGCGCTGAATGCTCCGCCACGATGTGCTGAACCCGCTCTGGGACCGGCGTGTTGGATTCCTTCAGTGCCGTTGCTAATAGAACAAGATTGTCGCTCGCCACATCTTCGGCTCCTGTCGGTGCTGAAGCGGCGTCCCCCGTATATTGGGAGTGCCATGGCGGCTCTGGGGAGGGTGCTTTGTACATGGAGGCGTTCTTGCCCTTCTTGGACTTTGGCGTCTGCTTGCGAGGCGTGCTGCCTCTTTGCTTCTTGTTGGACCCCCATGACTGCCCGCCCCATGCTGCATCGTCCCACGTGGACTCTGCGTCCCATGACATGTACTGCCATGATGACGGCTGATGGCTCCGGCGCGGACTTTTGGGCTTGTAGAGGTCCTTCTGAGGTGTGTAGGTCGGGTCGTTCCCATGCGTCCATTTGATCCCACACCTGGCACATTTCTGCGTATTCGCCTTGTTTGTTCGCCAACATTCTGAGCATCTCCAGTCTACTGCTGATTGCGCCATGTTCTCCACAATCAAGCGTAGGAACTTCAAGTCTCTCGAATGATGCCGCCTCAAAATGCCAAACACCTTGTTCAGTTCCTGAAAACTGAGGGTTCGCGCACCTGTGCGGTGCTGGTGCCAGAGAAATCTGGCTCGGGCCCTGGCACGTCTCTGACGACGCTTCAATGAAGACGTAATGGTAGAAGTTCAAAAGGACAAAGAAGAGCAACTGTATCGCACGAACCATGCAAAAGAAAACCCCGCCCAAGTTATAGGCAACCTCCTGGTTGTAGGGCTCCTTGTCGCCACTCCAAAAGAATCACCCAGCCAAAGAGCTCGTCCGTCTCCTGGCTGTAGCGCTCGATCTGCCGATCGCAAAGGCACTGCAAAGTGCCCGCGGGTCGCTCGGCACAACAAGACCCGCTCAGGCTTAGAGGTCACAGGTCGTGGGGCCCTTGTGAACCAAATGCCTTTATCATATATATATATTACATTATATATATATTAATTATTATATATGAATACATATAGTATGTTGGATGTAGGAATCCATCCAGTTTGGCGTTGGAGTTTTGTTTCCTCGACAGTGGAAACTGCGATGATTTGCATCGTCCGTCCTGGGACGGGTCTCTGGAGGCCCCCAAAACAGGCCTTCAAATCCCTCCGGTAAACATACAAAAAGCTATTGAAGTGGTGATGGTAAAACCATGGTAAAACCCAGTTGTACCCTCTGGTAATTTAATGGTGATTATATAATGGTAATAATGGTTAATGATTAATGGTGACTAATGGTGATTTACTATTGAAAATAATAATGGTTAATAATGGTTAATAATGGTTAATAGTGATTAATGGTGACTAATGGTGATTTACCCTCTGGTAATGACTAACACTTTGCTATTGAAAATGGCCCAGTCGATTTATAGATGATTTACCCAGCTATAGAATGGTGCTTTTCCATAGTTTTTTGTATGTTTACCAAAGGGTAAGTGGTTAATACCAAATACCCATAGTTGCAATACATTTGTAGATAGATTATCATACGATTCCGGACCTCACGATCAACAAAACGACTTGTCTAGACAAAGTCAAATATCTCCGTAATTATGTAGATGAGAAATAAGCATCATCTATTCATATAGATGGCTGGTGGTTGAGCCGCCCGTTGAAGAAATATTTGGTCACACATCTGGAATAAAACTTGAAATTATATGACCATCTATAACCATCTACAACCCAATCCTCACACTTTCTTGGGCTCAACTTCTACTTTTTCTCTGCTTGATCTGGTTACCAAAGTCATCCCTGTCATCCCGATCTGTCTACAGTAATATCACCGAATCGACGGATGAACATCAACCAACAAAAAAAGCGTGTAGCCACAAGCACAATTAGCCATCAGAATCTATGATTCATTTTGTATACCAAATTTTCTGGGGAAACATGAACTTACTCACGTTTTTTGGTCATCGGGGTATCATTTAAAGCTGGCCTTCTCCGGGCTGCGGACGTTGAGTCATTTCGGAGTCATATTTCCGTTGCACAGAGTCATCTAAAATTGAGAAGCAGTCTTTGAAAAAGTGAAAACACGTTGAAAATCAGAGTCATTGAAAATGCATTCAGAAATGAAGATACCTTGGGTTTTGATCCATAGTTCCATAGCCAAAAAGCATGCTTTTACCCCACAACTATATTCCCGTAGAGCCTTATGGCAGGGTCCACTTCTCGGGAGACTGACCACCGCGGAAATCGGCAAATCAAAGGCGACAGAGCTAGTGCCGTGGTCGTTGCGTCGTTGCCAATCGCCATAAAATCACCATGACATCTTCAATTGAACGGCGTTTAACTAATCATCAACCAATCATCAATTATCAATTATATCCCCATAATCTCATATTTTTGGTGCTTAACACAACATAAGAATCAACCAATCATCATTTATAAATGATATGCCCATGCGTTTGATGCTTGAATCCCCATAAATCTCCTACCCTCTGGTATATTAACATAGACCCTGGCAGATAGGGGTTGGAAGACTAGTTTCCACTATAAATTGGTCATTTTCAGGGTCCAACTGTTAATTTTGCAGAGGGTAAATGATGGTGAGAAATCCCGATTTCCATCAACCGGGGCCTCTCAGCATCCCGATTTCGGCCCCGGACAGCATTCTTGCAACGCATCCAAGCGCCTGGCTGGTGAATAAGATCACAACATCAATGATCATCAATGGATGGTTTATAATGGACAATCCGTCTATCAATGGATGATAACTAGGGGTAACCCTATTCTAGAAAATGATACAAATGTAGTGTTTAAACCATCCATTGTTAGTGTTTAAAACATCCCTGTTTATGAAACAACTGTAGTGTTTAAAGCATTTTAAACCTACGATGTATAATGGTTCTGATGGTCATTAGCGACTGCAGCTGGGTTGCGTCAATGCGTCGGTTCTGCGATACCTTCTGGTAATCCGATGCCGGCAGGAAAATCTACCATGTAGTTTGGTGATTTTACCATATAATATGTGTGTATATATATATAATAATAAATAGGAATAATAATAATGATAATAATAACAATAAATAATGCTAAAATTGTATATATATATATATTAATATGTATAATAATAATACTAGATAGATATATGATATATATATATATAATGCCCATTAATAGAGGATTTCCCAGCAGCTAGGCATGTTTGATTACCAGAGGAAATACCTACTAAACCAACATTGGTTTCCCTTCTTATCCGCATAGACCATAGACACTACAAGTACCAAAGCAGAATAGACAACATAGTATGAGTCATGAGTCAAAACCAAATGGCACCCTGCAGTACACCCCAAAATGTGGGAGAAACAAGGATCTTCATCCGCTCAACATGTGGCATTACAGGAATAGCATTTGTACCTAATGAATCAAATATCAAACATCGGTTTCCCCTATTCAAGTAAAATAGACAATACTGAAATAGAAAATCGAAAACCACAACCATGTCTTCGCAAGGATTTTGATGGATGATGTCTGTCAAAAGTACGGGTTGCATGGAATATAATCCCTAATTTTTAGATCCTTGAAGAAAAAAACAGATCTTAGCTGAGTGTATATTTACCCTCTGCTTAGTAGCAATCCCTCTTTTGCGTGGTCTCTCCCATAATTTTTGTGAGCCAAATCAAACTCCTCCGTTTCTGAGTTTCACTTGGTAACTGGTAGCACCCTGCCACAGGTCATGTTCGTGCTCGGCCCGGCCTCGCCAACGTGGAATTGGTGAAGCACGACCTGAAGATGTCTTTGAACAGGGAGGATAACCCAACACCATTTCGGGTGGATTCTGGCGTATCCCGAACTTTAGACACACTCTTGTGAGGTGTGATTCAAGACTATGTTACTCTCGCGACGAACATGGGAGCTTAGCATATTCAGACTTTGTCACTGAATTTCATTGGTAGGAAACTATCAACCAACATCAACCAACCAATTCCAATTTTGATATCTAACTCGGATATACCAACCATATTTATCCAGATATATACTCATGTTACAGATAGGTTTACGCCTCTGGGGGGGATCATCATCCCCCAAATCCATCATTGCTCCATGAGTTCTATGAACCAAAATATGGGTGGTTTATGATTGCCTTACTATCATTACATGAATCAATCAATCAATCAAGCAATCAACCAACCAATCAATCAATCAATCAATCAATCTATCTACCTATATATCTAATCTAATCTAATCTAATCTAATCTAACCCATCTAATCCATCCAATCCATCCATATTCTTTTTCGCATGAAAAGATCACCAGCCAAGGCACTTCTTAAAGATGACCGCGGTCTCGGAGAGGCCATGTGCTCCCAAGGGTCCACCGGGCGGAAACCTCGACGGGCCCCCGTACTCGAAGGCCAGGGAGATCACAATGTGGGGATCAGTGTTTACCAGGAAAAATGGTGATTTAATGGGATTTAAATGGATTTAATGGCGATTTAATGGGATTTAATGGTGTTTAATGGTAATTTAAACGGATTCCGGTTGGCTAAGTTGGTGCAAATAACTCCAATAATTATGGTTTATGGTAGATATATCGAACTAGTTAATGGGCTTATAAACAATTGATAACTGTGGGGGCACCACCTTGTACCCAATTTAGGTCACTAACATACTATGTAGCCACTGATGATTGTATTATATGGGGGGTCCCCAAAAAAGTGGCACCCCAAAATGGCTGCTTTGTACGATAACCATAGTTCAAATTATTGATATATAGTACAATACCATGTAGCCGTAGATGATTGTATTATATATTTCTTCTATAGTTCTATAGTATGAAAGATAACTATGTACTATGAGTACTATGGAACATCAAATAGATAGGGAATATCCTATTGCATGATTATGACACATTTATATTCATAATACTACACATATAATGTAATCATAATGTAACTACGATGTGGCCTAGTATTCCAGGGAATTAACATATGCATTACATATAGAACTACATACTCCAGGGATTATAATAATTACTAACTACACACTCCAGGGATTACAATAATTACTATCTTTAAGACTTAGATAGTTTGTTTATCTTTTGAACAAAAAAACACATATGGTTTCCGTCTTGAATTCACTCTGACTCTCGACTACAAGTTTCAACACAAAATCATATGGAGGTTTCCTAAAATGGGGGTGCCCCTAAATCATCTGTTTTAATGAGGTCTTGAATTATGAACCATCCATTTTGGGTACTCCAATTCTAGGAAACCCCCATATACTGTAGTTCATCGTGGTCGGTTCATATGCTTCACTGAAATTGGGATTCACCCCGCGGATTGGAGTAACACGAGCAACGCTCACCATGTGTCAATACAACACCAGTGCTCTTACGTTTTTTTTTGCAACCGATGATGTAAACGGATGTTGTAATTTTCTATCATGATCAGTGGATTGTCATTTGCTTGATTCACCAATATATAACATGTCTTTTCGTTATTCATGATAATCCTCTCCCCCTTATACTAAACCCCGGCCCCTCCCAAATAACAAACACCTCATGTAGTTTTTATTGTTGGGGGGTATTTATTATTGGGGTTCCCCCTAACAGTAAATTTAAAACCCTAATATAAATACTATGTTGTTCTATTTCAAAATCGATTAGATTTCCTTTGAGCATCTAATTAAACTATGGTCAAAAATGGGATTTCGAAGCTTCCCGCTAATAGTAAATGAAAAACCCTAATATAAAATACATTTTTTTCGACCTTAAAAGACGGACCCTAATAAAAAACACACCGGGGTTGACTAGTTTTTATTGTTAGGGGGTGAAACCCTGACATGGTAGCTTCATTTTTAAATTGTTTTCTAAAGGGGATCAATTAAAAATCAAATTGGCCAGCCTCAAATTTTCCAAAATTGGAGACGGACCCTAGTTTTTATTATTTGGGGGGTTTAGTAATAGGGGGAAGGGATTATTCATACCACCATCTTGCATCATGTGTTGGCATCATTGGAATACATTCTTTTCAAGATCAACTTTAGATCTGCAGTTTATCCTCAAACCATCTTTTGATTGGTACCCTCTGGTGAACTAACATAGCAATGGAAAATCACCATTTTTCATGGGAAAATCCACTATAAATGGTATTCCATTGCTATGTTAGTTCACCAGAGGGTAAACATATTGATTCCCCCGTCTATCACATGATATCACACCCTTCAAACCCTTCATCCAGCGCAAGACTTTCCCATCGTTTCCCCACAATGCTGTTGCCACAAACGGAGCATTTTGAGACGAGTTGCCATCTTAGTATTGTTGGTTGTATCCCATTGCGTCCCATCTTGACTTAAATCCCCATATAGAAATCTTGATGTTCCAACTCATTAAGCCATATCCATTTCGAACACCCCCATAAAAATTATCATGTGGTTTAGATTGGGTTAGTTGAGATGTCTCTTTCCATCAAAACGATCAGCTTTTAAAAAATCAATGAACATCAATATTTTTTAGGTAAACTCTCAATTTCAGCTGGCGAAATCCTGAACTGTTGATGGCTAATCACTGTTTTTTACCCCAAACATCCAGTGGTTACTCTAGTCGTCAAAATCAAAACCCCAATTTCTGCTAGTTAGATCAGTTCGATCCCCCAATGGTCACCATGTTATTTTCGATTCCGAACTGATTACTTCAAAAACGTCATTCTGCTAAAAGAAATGTCTACAGGTAAAATCCGCAGTTTTACACACAAAATTGCAACCTTACCAGATCCTGTTTTTCTCATCGTCAGAGCCGAATGTTCACTAGCCAAATCCTCGCATTTTTTTCTAGACAAATCCTTATCTTAACTAGTCAACTCCTTTCTTTTATTAGCAAAATCCTTCTTTTTGGCAAGTGCAATACCCTCTGGCAAGTTAACGTAGCTATTGAACATGACCATTTATAGTGGATTTTCCCATTAAAAATGGTGATTTTCCATAGTTTTTTGTATGTTTACCAGAGGGTATTACAAGCAGAATCATGAAATTCCATGAAAATCCAATATTTCTACCAACAAAAACATCCGCCAGCAAGGCGCTTCAAGGGCTTGGCCGCATGCATCTCCGCCGCGACAGCATCGGTGAAGGCCCAGTGGTTCAGCGTCTGGCTCCAGGTCCTGCGAGATTACAGTTTCCCTGATTTTTTAGGGGGAAACATGGTAAACATGTGAGCAGTGTTTCTATTATACTGCTTGGTTAAGAACGGATTTTCCATATAATCCCCAATATCTTGTAATCATAATTATAATCCCCATATAATCCCCATAATAATCCCCATATACTGCTATTTATGATAATCCCCAATATATTGGGTAATTCCATATAATCATCAACCAACCAGGGTTTTAGCAGCCACTGCTCAGATGGTAAACATGTGCTGGAACAACCCGAAATGTTGGTTTATCATGGAATACTGGGAATCGAATGGGTTTAAGCAACTTTGTCTGTGGATTGAGAATGGGAATATCATGAGATTTTTTTCGGTGTCCATGGGGTGATGTTTTATGTAGCCCCAAATCATCCAAGTCAGACCATGACTTAGTATTGAAACCTATGGTGACTTGGGGATACCCCATTTTAAGAGAAACCACCATATGGGCTCTACATGATTCTACTAGTAACTAGTAAACAGAAAGATGGATGTCAGCACTGAAAAATAGGCTTTTACCTGAAAGAATGAATGGATTTTACGAGTAATCTAGTAGACATATGCTTCTCACTGTAGTAAAAACATGGATTCTACTAATAAACAGAGAGATTCTATTATAGCAATCTATAGCAAGAATATGGATTTTAGCAGTGAAAGTCAGGTTTCAGTCCCCATGAACAATTCATGGTTTCTACCGTCAACAATACGGGTGCATCCCACGATTCGGCGGTGACTACATGACTGGTTGGTGGTTGTTCGCCCTACCCTATATATGGTTAGTATGGTTTAATATGGTTTAATCCCATTGATGATCATACTTAGTTACTTATATAGCTGGTTGGTGGTTTTGAGCCCTACCCCTCTGAAAAATGATGGAGTGAGTAACAGTTGGGATGATGACATGACCCCAATATGATGGGAAAAATAAAACATGTTCCAAACCACCAACCAGATGAAATATGGTGCAGCTAGCAACTAGTAGCCTGGAGTTGAAATTAATGGAATATCCTCTGCTCTCATCAAACGCTGCGTCCCCCTGCGTGCTGGAAAATCGTCCATTTACTTCGATGATTTTCCCAGCTAGAAAACCTGTGTTTATAGGGTTTTCCCATTGTCACGTTTGATTACTGGAGGGTGATTTGAATAGTTATATTGCTGCTGGTTGTCAAATTCTTGAAATCTAACACTGGGCAGCCCAGCAATTGGCCAATTTTTCGTGGTCCATGTCAGATTGCACAGGGCTGCAATAATCAGTGTACCCTCTGGTAAACCAACATAGATATGGAAAATCACCAGCTTTAATAGGTAAATCAACTATAAATGGGCCATTTTCAATAGCTATGTTAAATTACCAGAGGGTAATTACACTATGAATCTCCGGGGCTCTTTCAGAAAACAGCGTGCTGTTTTGAAGCAGCTCTGCTCAGTCCACAGCAACGAAGTGGGCCCAGTCAGCTTTCGTGCTCTGAGAAAACATATGCGAACAGCAAGTCGTATTATATATATATATCTCTTATTATTATTGTTACTATTATTATTAATATATATATATACATTATAGTAGTTATGGTGTAGAGCTGAATGAATAACATCCACAAGATCACAGGCGAACTGCAAGCATCTGCACGCCACATCAAAGGTCAAGACCATGTACCGATGACCCAGGCTATGGGACTTTCAGCAAAGTTCCTGATTTGTGGGTCAAAATTGACAACTCCCATCAACTCCCCAATAAAAATCGATGGTTTTGCATGGCTTTGATATATTTATCATATTTTATTATATGCAAATATATATATATATAATAAATTATAATCCTATATATAATAACTATAGAAAATTATATATAGTCATCACCGTTTTAAGGTGGGGGGATGTATCCAAAATGTAAGCTGCATTTTTCAAGGTGTTTTTGAGGGGGCCTTGAAAATGTAAGCTTACATTTTGAAGGTATTTTGAAGACCCTCCCCACAAAAACGACACTTGGGGGACGTTCAGCGACCAATTTTACATTTAAGGGGGGGGTCCCAAAAAATGTATCTTACATTTTGGTATGGTCCCCCCCCTGAAAAGTAGTCTTAAAGGGGTGGTGATTATATATATACACATTATATTGTAAATAGGAGCCATCTCCAACTGGGGATAAACCAATTTTGTTTCTCGCCCATAGCTATCCCAGGCTCCTCTCAAAGCGCTCTCCGCTCATGGGACACACCTGAAATGGGTAAACACATTGTGCACATTTATCGATGTTTATCTCTGATATATACAGTCATATAAAAAATAGTAAGAATAACAACAACAAGAAATTAATAATGATGATAGGAGCAATAATAAGAACAACAACATTAGGATCACAAATAATGATAATAATAATAACAATAATAATAAATATATAATAATAATATATAATAATAATATATAATAATAATATAATAATAATAATATAATAATAATAAATGATAATAATATAATAATAATAAAAAATAATAAAAATAATAATCATAATACTACTACTAATAATAAAAATAACAATAATCAATAATAATAATAATCAGTAATAAGTACACCATTTCGATCACAACACCACGATTCCGTTCGATTCCACGGGAGAATTTGGGGAACAGCCCGAACCGTTCAGCCAGTGGAGTCCAGCTTTTTGTTTTTGGGATATAGCGACCAGGGGGATGAAAACACTCCAAAATGGAGGATGAAACCATGAAGCATCCAGATTTAACGGGCAGAAGTGAGTCATTGACCAAAATTTTAAAAGTCGTGTACGTTTGGGTTTTAGCAGCAGGCATGAGGATGTTTTGCAACAAACAAGTCATAGTCCGACCGAGCGTTTTTCGAACTTGGTGGTTGAGAATGTCACTTCACCGAAAGTCATGGAAAATGTTTCTAGAGGAGCACTACAAACAAAGATCTGGCTGAACTATAATAAGTCACCTGAAAGTCGCTGTTATCATACGGCCAGCTATGGGGATGATTCCCCATATATGTATATAAATATGTATATATATATATATATATGTAATATATATATATATATGTGTAATATATATATATCCACATAATTGTATATTATATATATATGCTGTACACACACAATAATTTTAATTCATCCGGATACATCTGTAGTTACAGTAATAAATGGAGGTTTTCTAAGTCATGGAGGTACCCCCAGTTCTCATCCATTTCAATGGGATTTTCCATTCTAATCAGCACAAAAACCACCTTGTTTGGAGCCAGGTCACAGATCGGCGCTCGTCGCACGGCACCTGTGTGGCATGGCTGGGAAATCCCCCAACGACATGATGAAAATAGGGAAAACTCATCGACAAAGTCCTGGATTTTTTTCATGATTTTC